>Ga0172378_10003629_pt1 | contig 14495 bp, 11 predicted proteins | sample GrowelOW332metaG_FD_119755 | JGI IMG/M metagenome (GOLD analysis project Ga0172378, IMG submission 119755) | Groundwater microbial communities from an aquifer near a municipal landfill in Southern Ontario, Canada - Pumphouse #3_1 metaG | ecosystem: Environmental > Aquatic > Deep subsurface >... | reverse complement strand
ATCTTACTTAATTTTCCATTTTAGTCACGATGTCTTGGTTTCTCTGTAAATAAATATTGCCCAGCTTTTGTACTCATATGATGTATTTTTTCATAACGTCCTTACTAAGGTTGTTTCTTTTGTACTACATAATGCAGTACAAAAGAAACAAAAAATCAAATCAAAACACCTATAATATTTTAAAAAAAGGTTTTTATTTTTGTTCTATAAAGAAGAGGGAAGAATTCAAGTAAATAAAGACCAAAACAATAAAATAAATCAAAACTAGAAGCAAAAGACTTCGGCACACTGCTTTTAACAAAAAACAGCACGCTACTACAACAAATGCCTATTCGCAATCACAACGCCACTCAACATAGCTCCAGTTATCCCCAAAAATCCCTGATCCGTGCCCGCTAAAAACAAATTACTCAACCCAGTAGTCCCCTGCTTTCTCTTATCCGGACTCCCATAAATTGCGCCATTCCAATGCCCCGTATAGCGCTGAATCGTTTTTGGCGTAAACATTTCTGTGTGAGCGATACATTTAGCCATTCCCGGCCATAATCGATCCAGGAGCCTCTTTTGGGCTTCGATCACCTGCAGCTTTTGGGCTTTATAATCCTCCTCAGAATAATGAAGCCATACGCGCGAATTAGCAAGATGAGTCAAGCGCAAATGATACGCTGACGCGATGGTACTGCAGCCGCAGTAATTACCCGGCTGGCAGATCACTTGGCTACGCATATCCACCGCTCCTTCGGGAGGACAAAACTCAAAATGCTCCTGTTCATTTCTGAAAATAATACTGGCTTTAATGCCAAATTCAGACGGCCTTTTATTTAATTCAAAAATCGTTTCTGTAAATCCAAGCTCTCCGGGACGGCATGTCTGCAAGACCAATGACGGCCCAAAAGAATTTTTATCATACAACGCGCCTGTCTCATAAGAACCAATTGTCGATAAATACTTTTCGGCGGTATAGCTATTGCCATCACAATCATAAACGCCATTCACACTTCCATTGGGAGCATGGATATTCCGAATGCCACAATGAAGTTTCAACTCACCGCCTAACTCTTTATAACGCTGTACCAAAATATCGATAACCGATTTCATTCCGCCTTTTGGACGCCCAAGGCCCTCTAAAAAAAGACTATTGAACATAATGCAAAACTGATTAAAATCCATATCATTCGGCGATGAATTTCCATAAAACATAACCGGACAAAAAATCATATTCTGCAGCAACTCAGACGATAAATATTTCGATAGGACCCCCCGCGCCGACAAATACGCTCCATCCGGAGACAAATAATCCGTTGTTTTTATTTTTTCCAATAATTGCAAAAAGCCATCATAATCCGCCGGAAATTTTTGTCGTACTTCTTCGACGAAGTCCGCAAAAGTATTGGTCATTTTAAGTGAAGTTTCCGGAAATTGAATCAGCGAAAAAGACTGCGGACACAAATCAAACATCTCGCGTTTCAAACGCAACTGCCGGAGCAATTTATTCAGAGGCGCGCCGCGCTTTGAGGCATCTGAAAAATTAGTCAAGGCATGCAATCCCACATCAATGGCCTTACCATTTCTAAAAAAATAAGAATTCAGGCCTCCCGGCAAAGCGTGCTTTTCAAAAATAGCCACCTTTTTACCATAGTAAGCCAAACGTATTCCTGCAGCCAACCCCGATAAACCGGCGCCCATTATTATAACATCATAATCCATTATTATTCCATCCTCAACAAACGTAAAAAAAAAGACTGGCAATCTATTTCAAAAAAAGAAAGACCAGTCTAATTCAGTAAAGACAACTTTTCATCCTAAAATATCGGGCAAAAAAGTCTTAGCTATTTTTCTTATTATCTTCCGAAGCGTCCTCTGTTTTTTCAGCATCAGCTTCCTGTTTATCATCAAGAGAACCCTCGGCCTTCTTTTCAGACGCAGCCAACACCGTTTTTTCTTTGTCCAAATCAACGCTTATTTCGGGCTTCTTTTTCTCAGCATCGGCTTCCAACTTCAAGTCTTTTAAGACTTCTTTTGGAATTTTTCCAAGGACGTCTTTCAATCTAGATAGAGCCTTTTCGGATTCTTCCGCTTCGATTTTTTCATCCTTTTTACCATTCCCGTCCTGCTTCTCTTTGGGAACATTGGCGCTTTCATTTCGATCCGCACCATTCTTCTTTTGTTCGGCTTCCAATTCAGAATTATCTTTCGCCATCAGTTTGTCATCATCCACAAAATCTCTCTTTATATCTTCTGGACTCCGCTTACTTTCCGGCATTTCCATCTCAAGCAATTCATAAACCTCCGGAGCATTCATCGTTTCACGCTCCAAAAGAGTCTCCGACAGCTTGACTAATTTGTCCTTGTTATCTTTCAACAACTGACGAACGCGATCCTCAGCCTCACGAATAATTTTACGAATTTCCAAATCAATTTCACGCGCCGTCTCAGGACTATAATCCGCGCCCTTCGACATATCACGCCCCACAAAAACCGGCTCTTCACGATTGCCATAATTAATCAAACTCAATCGTTCACTCATGCCCCAGCAGCAGACCATCTTTTTTACGGTATTCGTAGCATCCACAATATCTTGTGACGCACCCGTTGTAACATCACCAAATATAATTTCTTCGGCAACACGACCACCAAAACAAACCGCAACATGATCCAAAAGCTCATTCCGAGTCATATGAATCTTATCTTGCTCAGGAAGCGACATCGTGGCGCCTAAGTAAGCAACACCACGTGGAATAATCGTAATCTTATGCAACGGCGGCGCATTCTCACAAAGCATCCCCACTAGTGCATGCCCCGATTCATGATAAGCCGTTAATTTACGGTCTCTTTCATCCATGTGGCGACTGCGTCGCTCTTTGCCCCAGCGCACTTTATCCCTGGATTCTTCCAATTCATCCATTTCTACGGATTCTTTATTCCTGCGTGTCGCCAACAGCGCCGCTTCATTCACCAGACTCGCTAAATCAGCACCGCTGAATCCCGGTGTTGCCCGCGCAATTTGATGCAAATCCACATTTTTATTCATTTTTACTTTTTTAGCATGGATATTCAAAATACCGTAACGGCCACGCATATCAGGCAAATCAATCGAGATCTGCCGATCAAAACGCCCAGGACGCAACAGTGCCGGATCCAAAACATCAGGCCGATTGGTTGCCGCTAGAATAATCACGCCGGAATTTGCCTCAAAGCCATCCATTTCTACCAGCAGTGCATTCAGCGTCTGTTCCCGTTCATCGTGACCACCGCCTATTCCAGTAAAACGCGAACGCCCAACTGCATCAATTTCATCGATAAAAATAAGGCATGGGGCATGCTTATGTCCCTCTTTAAACATATCGCGGACACGGCTCGCGCCCACACCCACGAACATTTCCACAAAATCAGAACCGCTGATTGAAAAGAATGGAACATCCGCTTCACCAGCAATTGCTTTTGCCAATAATGTTTTACCCGTTCCCGGAGGACCCACCATCAAAACACCGCGTGGAATCTTACCCCCAAGCCGTTTAAATTTTCCCGGATCCTTCAAGTATTCTACAATTTCTTCCATGTCTTCTTTTGCTTCAACGGCACCAGCTACATCCTTAAACATGACTTTTTCTTTACTACCATCCGATATTTTTGCACGGCTTTTTCCAAATTGCATGGCGCCATTTCCCGCGGACTTCATCATGCGACTATACATAAAGAACAACAGCACCACCAACAAGATCGTCGGCAGAAGCGTATAAAGCATATTTGTAATAAAACTATTTGATGTCTCTATTTTGCGATTTGGGCATTTTTCTTCAATGAGCTTGTCAAGTCGGTCGGTATAAACAACTTTTGTTTTAAAACGAATCGTATTCGCATCTTCCCCGTTTGCAGAGATAATCGGTGTTGTTTTTTTCATTGTGCCAGTAATAACGGGCAGTGTACTGGAATTCTGTTCCTCAAATACAATTTCAATAACATTATTCTGATTCAGTTGATTTTCAAATTCAGAAGCAGAAATTTCCACTGTTTTTTTATCACTACCGGCTAAAAACATCAAGAAAAACAACGGAATCAATATAAGAATAAATACCCACCCCCACATTTGCTTTGAGGGGATATCACTCATCTTAAATTTCTTGTCATTCTTTTTATCTTTATCGCCGTCTTTGTCCAAAGGCAGTTTATCTGTATTTTTTGTTTTATCTGACATCTACTTTTCCCTGTCACTTCAAGACAATCAGTTGCCTATTTTTATAAGTGTAATAATGACTGCTCCGATAGCAGCAATTCCCAAAAGTCCTAAAACAAGAAAAATGCCTAATTTCAGCTTCTTGTTTTCGCGTAAACCAGTGTTTCTTTTCTTCCCCAACGCGGGTGCTAAATTCTTCATCCCTGCTGTTGAAATTTCATTGGTACCAGTCTCTTTTAAACTGAGCACCGTCATTGTCCGGGACTCCATCTTGAAATCCTGACGATTGTCAAACAAAACTTCGACACCTCCAATTTGCAGAATGTCACCATTTTTCAAAACAACAAGATCATCCGTTATCTTGTCATCGTTAACCTTTGTGCCATTTGTTGAACCTTCATCACGCAATGCATAACGGTCATCCTCGGTCTTTGTTAAGGAACAGTGCATTCCACTAATCGTAGGATCAGAAATACATATATCACAACTTTCCGCACGGCCGATGGTGTAATGATCCGCCGTTAGTGCAAAAGAAGTTCCCCGCATTTGTTCTGAAAGTATAAGTATACGTGCTGAAGCCATATTACTCTCCTTGCTATTTTAGCAGTCTCATTCACATTTTACAAACAAGACTTTGCTATAACCTTCACATCATTTATATAATTTGACATTAAGAATTTATTTCTCCTCAGAAATTAATTTCTTAATCCACGGAGTACTCCTCTGCGTTAAAGCCATCACCGGATAACGCCTTTGCAACTCTTTCCATGTTGCCACAGCATCCTCCATTTTATTCTGCTGAACAAAAATTCTGATTGCCAACGACAGAGCTTTCGAAGAATAGACGGAATCATCACACAAAATATAACCCTTTATACAATAAGGCAACGCCCCATCAATATCTTTTTCATCATCCAATAAAATACTCGCCTTCACCCAGTATGAACGCGCTAAAGAACGCGAATCACCACCCTCAGCCTTAAAACTTTTATCGACATAAATAAGAGCCTGGCTATACTTTTTTTTCATTAAATTAATTTCTGCCAACAAAGAAAGCTGCTCTTTGTTTTCGGGATGCCTCGCTTTTGCATATTCTTCCGATAAAACATGAAGCATTTTTTCCGCATCATCAACTTGATTCAACACAAGATAAATTCGCGCCAATCCAAGATACCCCTTAGCACGCGCATCCAAATCGCTTTTTTTATCATCAATCAAACGAAGCCACAACTGCGCCGCTAATTTATAATTATCCACTTTTACAAACTCCTCGGCTAACTCTAGCAGAAAAGAACCGGATAACTCACGCTCCAACGCGGGCGTCGGGGGCATTTTCAATAACTCCCAAACAAATTTGGACAACTCTGGAATTCTCTTTTTGAAAAGAAGAATCTGAATAAGAAGCACCATCGAAGTCACACGCTGCTCTTCCACTAAATTGGGAGAAGCTAGACTGTCTTTTAACACCGTAATGGCCTTTGTATAATTTTCTAACTCCGACCACGCCCATGCAAGTCGAAAAGACAAAACTCCTTTTTCCGACTCCGACGCCATCGGTAAATAAAGCTCCAAATGAGAACGCGCTGCCTCAAAATCATTTTCACTAAAATCAATATCAATTAAAATGCTCAACGCATCCTGAATCGCAGTCTTATTTTTAGGATATTGATCAATTAGACGATTCAAATCCTTGCGAGCTCGATCCCACTTTGAAAGCTGACATTCAAACCGCGCCGCCCTTAACAACAACTCCGCCTTTACAGCATCCGTTATATCACTATCAACCAACTTCCGCAAAACCATCGCACCCTCAGCATATTTGCTCTCTTTTTCCAATACTCCTACTAACAATATACCCGTGCTATATATATTCTGCGCATCCCCTACAAAAAGCTCCATCGCTAACCGAAGATACTTTTCAGCATCCTGATAACGCTCCAAATGCATGGACGTATATCCCATCTGATATAATAAGGGCGCCTTTTCCGCATAATTCGGAAATTCGGCAATAAAATTTTCTGCACGACGAATTACATCCTGATCGCGCTTTAAATACTGCAGGCAGTCAATGGCATTTAATAAACACATCTGACGCGTTTTCACAGCATTTGTCTTATTTTCGCCCAGCGTAATAAAAATTGCCAGCGCGTCTTCATAGGCACCCAGCTGGCTCAAACTCATAGCATAAACGATATCCAATTCAACATCATTCTCTTCCAAATAATTCAAATGCCAGTCTTTATAATAACTACGCACCCGCGTATACTGCTTTAACTGGTAACAGCAGAGTATCCGCTGCCGGCGCGCAATTTTAGCACGCGGATGATCCCCATATAAAACAATATAGTTCTCATTGCATCTCAGCGCTTCCTCATAGCGTTCCAGTTGATAAACCACCTCGGCATAACGCGCAAGAGCTTCTTCTTTTAACTCCGCTGGAACCGCTATTCCATCACTCAAGCGCTTCAAATAAACAAGCGCCTCCTCACCCTTTTTCTGGTCTAACAACGTGTTTACAACATAATACGCACCATAGGGCCGATAGGGAAATTTTTTATTCCACTCTTTTTCGGCCAGCTGACTCATTAAATCATACGCTTCCTTTAATCGCCCCGTCTTTTCATAGCACTGCGCTAAATAATAAGTAGCCTCTTCCGCAATAACTTCATCTTTTGAATCCTGCAACTGAACATAGGAAATAGCCGCCTTCGCAAACTGTCCATTCGCAAATAACCCAGAAGCCCTCATCTGCAGAAAATGCACATTCATCGGAGAATCCGGCCAATTCTTTTTAAACTCAGCCATCAAACGCTCTGTTTCATCATAATGCTTCAACGAATGATTACAATAAATAAGAAGCTGGTCTACTTCACGAATATACTTATGCTTCGGATACCGCTCCTTAAACTTCTGCAGCTGCTCTAATGCCAAATCATAAAACTTGCGCTGAGCCAATCCAGCAGCATACGTATATAAATCCTCCGGATTATTAATTTCATCCGTCGTCTGCTGACCAAAAACAGCCCCACTACCAGAAAAAATCAGCAAACCAATAAGGAATAAAAGAATATACGCATGCATCGAAAATGCCGGCGCAATTCTCTTCTCATCCACGAAACTCTTTTCTGACTTTTTCCAATATCTCATTAAGGTGCATCCTCTCTTGGTATGGTCGAAAACGCAATATTCCAAATGTCAACCTTGCGACAAACATCAAGGATGTCAATCACATACTTGTGCCGCGTTTCCTGATCCGCACGAATAATAATCGGCTGACTCTTAAATGTTTCCGCGATCTGCCCCAGTAAAGATTCCAACCGAGACAAACTGATCTCTTGACTGTTAATATAAATTTTACCCTCAGCATCTACATTCACAATGACCTCACCCGGCTCACGATTCGCACGAATGCCAGAATCCGCTACCGGAACTTGTATCCCAAGTTTATTTTCCCATTGAGCAAAAATGGTCGAAGCCATAAAAAAGATCAGAAGAATAAACATGATATCAAGCATCGGAGCAATCTGGAATCCAGCAGATGTCCCACTACTTTTTTTTCTGAAATTCATATCGTTACCTCGTTGTATGTGTCATTTTCCGACTCAAAGACAGACGACGCAATATTCCGCCGCAAGCACTCTCCATCTGACTTAACAGCTTGTTAATACGACCACGGAATAAAGCATGACAAGCAATGGCCAAAATACCAACAATCAACCCACCAAAAGTTGTAAACATTGCGGTACTCACACCACTGGCCAGCGCATCGGCCTTATTTATAATTGCCATGCCAGTCTGCATGCCAGAAAAGGAAATCATCATTCCCCAAACCGTACCAAGCAGTCCAACCATCGGCGCAATCGTTCCGACATCGGCCAAATATTGGATCCGCTGCCATAACACCCCAGCCTGACGAACACCCTCATCTTCCATATCATGATAAACCAAGTCAAAATTGGATGACGTGTCGGTGCATTGTTCCAAAGCCGCACTTATAATTTTGGCTGCCGGTGAATCATTCTCCTGGCAAAGCTCACGGAGCGTATCAATATCTCCTAATTCTGCAGCATCCTGCGCATCGGTGATAAAACTCTTTGGAAATATCACACTAGCACGCAACGTCAATAAATAGAACGCGATTAAACCAACAGCGATCAACGACAAGACGATAATGATATACATCAGGAAACCGCCCTGCACGACAATATTCTTCATCGACAACGAATTCGCTACCCCTTCCGCGGTCTCCGCTGCCTGACACATCCCCGCTGCCATAAAAAAATAAAATACTCCCTGAAAAAACTTTTTTTTCAACATTGTTTTGTCCTTTTTTTTATGGGCATTCTTTTACCCAATGTAAACATCACTTATTACAATTATCAATATACCATTCTATTTCTATAATCTATTGACGAAAAATTGCTGTCTCGGCGACCAACCCGGCTATTTTATCCCAGTTTTCGGCTTTCAAATCATCCGCTTTTGCAAGCCAAGTACCACCAACAGCTGGAATTTCAGGAACCGCTAAATAATCCGCCGCATTCTTGGCATTCACACCACCAGTCGGCATAATTTGAATGCCTAAATGACGATACGGGCCAATTAAATTCTTCAGCATCTTTACCCCGCCCATCGCTTCCGCAGGGAAAAATTTCAAGAAACGACACCCTAATTCGTAAGCCTGTTCGATTTCTCCTGGAATGCAAATACCAGGCGCAAAAGGAAAGCCACATTCAACAGCAGCACGAACTACCGTGGGATTAAATCCCGGCGAAACCGCAAACTGCGCTCCCGCATCAATGGCGCGCTTCAGGTCTTTTATATTTAACACCGTGCCCGCACCAAGAACTAACTCCGGAAAACGCTTCGATGCCCCCGCAATAATTTCCGCGGCTGCGCTTGTTCGAAATGTAATTTCTGCAGCCAATAAACCATTTTTACTAAGCACTTCACACATCTTCATACCTTCATCGAAGGTGTTCAATACTAAAACGGGAACAATACGCACCCGACGTAAATCCTCAACGACTGATGCTGTATTTTTTTGAAAAGCTTCTTTCATTATTTCTCCTACTTATTTAACTAAAAAGCGGCGTCGAATAATACCGATCATAGGAATCCGGTAAAACCGTCAAAACCGTTTTTCCAGCACCTAATTTTTTTGCCAAACGCAACGCGCCTGCTACATTCGATCCACTTGATATTCCTGCCGGTAGCCCCTCTTGCGAGGCAAGACTCCGCGCTACTTTCATCGCTTCTTCATCCGATACCGTAATGGCACAATCCAAAAGCGACTGATCTAAATTATCCGGTATAAAACCATCCCCGATTCCCATCTGCAAATGCGAGCCAACCGCTCCGCCAGCTAATACCGCCGCATTCTCCGGCTCCACAGCAACGATACGAACATCAGGAAAATGCTCCCGCAATAAACGACCAATGCCCGTTAATGTTCCACCCGTTCCAACACCACTACAAAAGCCGTCTATTTTTATTTCACCAAGCTGCTCTAATATCTCACGACCCGTTTTGTCATGATGGACTTTCGGGTTACTCGGATTCGAAAATTGCTGCGGGATATAACTGTTCGGTATGCTCTTCTGCAACTCGGCAGCTTTTGCCATACAATTCCGCATCGCTTCGCCAATATCGCCACGATCTTCCACGAGAACTGTTTCAGCACCATACAGCTGCACAATACAGCGGCGCTCAATGCTAACCGAATCCGGCATCACAATAATACAGCGATAACGCTTCAACGCACAAATAAGAGCAAGCCCAATCCCCTGATTTCCACTCGTCGGCTCTATCACAACCGAACCGGGTTTCAAAATACCACTTTTTTCGGCATTCTCAATCATCGCAAAAGCCGTGCGGGTTTTGATACTCCCGCCAACATTCAGCCCCTCTACCTTTACTAAAATATCCGCAGAATTCGGAGGCACAAGCCGCTGTAACCGAACAAGCGGCGTATTTCCAACAGCCTCCAAAATACTGTTTAACACATGAGACATGAACAACTCCAAATTAATTACAAAATGATAAGCTTAATAATATATACCGGTTTCATGTAAAAAACTACTAATAACAGTCTTTTTTCCTAAGAAAAGAAGGAATTAAAACACAGGCCATTGATTTTCACAAAACTCTTCGATGACCATTCTTTCCCAAAGCGCAAAGCAACTCATAGCTAATCGTGCCTGCCCGCTCGGCCAGTTCGTCCGCAGTAATCACCGCATCCCCCTGATGCCCCAAAAGAACAACTTCATCGCCAACCTGAACCTCTGGTACATCCGATACATTGACCATCATCATGCCCATGCAAAGATTTCCATAAATAGGACACCGCTTTCCACCGACCAATACATCCATGCGATTTCCCAAACAACGCGGGTATCCATCCGCGTACCCCACCGGAACAACAGCAAGGCGCGCATCACATTCTAACAACCGAAGCCCACCATACGAAACCCGCTGCCCCGCAAAAACAGTCTTCAATGAAATGATTTTACTGGCAAAGGTCATCGCTGGTTTTAACACACCAGCTTTCTCCGAAGCATAACCATACAAACCAATGCCAAGACGCCCAAAAGGCAACTCAGGTAGATAACCGAAAGCCATCGCATCCGTTGCACATAAGTGAACTTCTTTACAATCCTCAGGCAGCATGGCCATCACAGTCTTAAAATTCTGCACTTGCTGCACAGTGACAGGATTATCCGGCTCATTTGCACACGCTAAATGCGAAAAACAACCCGTTAATTTTACACCATGAAGATGCTTTATTTCCGCTAAAATTGAAGGTACTTCATCCGGAAAAAAACCAAGCCGACACATTCCAGTATCAACAGCCAAGTGAATCTTGAAAACTCTATTATGCCGCATCGCTTCATCCGATAACGCAAGCAATGTTTCCCGATTCCAACAAGCCATCGTTATATTCAACGACATTGCAATTGGGATATCTTCAATAAGGACCCCCTCAAGCACCCACAAATTACCCGTATATCCGCCTTCGCGTATCGCAATGGCCTCTTCGATATTAAAAACCGCCAAATACTCTACACCACAATCAGACAAAATACCCGCAATATCCACAGCACCATGGCCATATGCATCCGATTTTATCACCGGAACGATAACCCGGCCTTTATTTTGATTGCAAAAATGCTGATAATTCGCTAAAATTGCCGCTTTACTGATACGAATCTCAGACTGTATCATTTTCAACTGCTACTCCGATTCTATGAAAAGACCGATAATTGTGCGCTCTAAAAAAACACACCACCGACACTTATTTGTTTCGCAACCCGCTGCCAAACACGGCAGAATCGCGCAATCACATGATTGCTTTATTTTGCGTAATCAATGGAACGAGTCTCACGAATAATGGAAACCCGAATCTGACCCGGATAACGCATTTCCTTCTCAATCTGCTCCGCCATCTCACGAGCCATGACTGCCGCCGCATTCTCACTGATTTTCTCCGGCAATACGATAACACGCAACTCACGCCCAGCCTGAATGGCATAACACGTTTCAACACCCTCAAAAGAATTTCCAATTCCTTCCAGCTGCTCTAAACGATGAAGATATAACTCCGTTGTCTCAGACCGCGCCCCCGGACGACTTGCACTCAGAGTATCACAAATTTGTACCAGAACCGCCAACAGGCTTGTTTTCTCTGTTTCCTCATGATGAGCCGCTACCGCATTGATAACCTCGGGATCTTCCCCAGCGCGTTTCAGCAAATCCGCCCCTATCGCAGCATGAGATCCTTCCACTTCATGATCCACAGCTTTGCCAATATCATGCAATAATCCAGCCCGACGAGCTTTCTGCTCATCCAGCCCAATTTGCGCGGCAATTGCCCCCATCATCGTGGATACTTCAATCGAATGCATCAGCACATTCTGAGAAAAACTGTAGCGGTATTTCAAACGACCAAGCAATATAACAATATTAGGACGCACATGACTTAGACCTAATTTCTCAACAGTCTCCTGGCCCACTTTTTGAATTTCATTGTCAATCTCTTTGCGAACTTTTGCCACCACTTCTTCCACGCGCGACGGGTGGATTCGGCCATCCGCAACGAGTCGTTCCATGGTCTGACGTGCTACTTCACGACGAACGGGATCAAAGCACGAAATAACAACGGCTTCCGGCGTATCATCAATTAACAAACTCGCGCCAGTTGCCGCTTCAATGGTGCGAATATTACGTCCCTCACGTCCAATAATACGCCCCTTCATATCATCGTTCGGAAGAGGAATCGTAGAAGTCGTCCGCTCATACGAGCAATCGCCAGAATAGCGCTGCATCGAAGCGACCATAATTTTTTGGCCTTCTTCCTGTAGGTGCTGTTTATTTTCTTCCTGATACCGTCGAATAAGAGTGCCGCGCTCATTTTCCATCGATTCTTCCAGGCGCTGCATCAGAATTTTTCGAGCCTCATCACTAGACATTCCAGCGACGCGCTGCAAGACCTCAATTTGGGCGTTGATTTTTTCTTTCAATTCTGCAGTCAGCTCTTGCAATTTTTCTTTCCGCTGTTTCAAATCCGCTTCGCGTTCCTCAAATTCCTGCAAACGTTTATCGATGGTTTCAAGTTTTTTCTCAATATTATCTTCTTTTGCAACCATGCGCTCTTCAGAACGCTGAACTTCTTTCCGACGTTCGGACATCGCGTCTTCAAATTCATTTTTGGCCTTGAGCACTTCCTCTTTTGCTTTTACTTTTGATTCTTTCAAAAGCACATCAGAGTCCATTTGCGCGTGATTCAATATTTTTTCGGCCTCTTGCTGAGCAGACGCCACAATCTTTTCAGCCTCTTTTCGCGCATTCTCTAAATTTTTCGAATTCATCGTATGCGTCTGCCGTCCCAATTGCCAGAAAATCATAAGCATAAGCAGGACTGCAACCACTGCAATGCCCACACTAATCATTCCCTCCAGCGTAATCGTTGCCACAACGGGTGCTAATAAACTTGCAAATTCTAACATTATTTTTTCCTTTTCAACCTAGGTTAAGAAATTCATTTTGCAGAAACACACACACATTCACGTTTTTCTGTTATCACGATATCCATTCGAATATCATGTGTTTCCATCATTATTCCAGATTCCAGTAACTGGCAATCCAGACAAATACCGATTTTAACAACACCGGGATACATTGTCAGAAGACGGTCATAATAGCCTTTTCCACGTCCCAAGCGCTCGCCATGGATACCGAAAGCCAAACCGGGAATCATCCAAATTAAAGTTTTTTGTTCCGCATCATCTTTATGGATTGTTTCCGTTAAATCAGCTCCCGGCTCTAAAATTCCATAATGCCCAACCCGGAGATCTTTTTCTAAATTCCGAATCCTCACAATAGAATAAGCCCTGGACGCTGCTTCATAACGGGGTAGAAATAACTTTTTTCCGGAAGAAAGCCATTTTGTCAAAAATAAATTAAGGCTCGGTTCATAATCAATCGCCATATAAGCAACTAAACATGTTCCAGAACGAATAACAGATAAATCATCAAACCGCTCAAAAAGCGCAGTCTCCTTTTCTTTCGAAAAAATAAGACTCTCCGCATGCAGTTTTTTACGCATCTCACTGCGCAATTCTGATTTGTCTATATTCTCAGACAAAATTTCCTAACTTTCCAATATTTTAAACCGAATAAAAATTCGGAAAAAATACACACCTTAATCGGAACAAGAATATCCAACAAACCATCATCGCCTTAAAACGCTGACCTTTTTGCTTTTATCCTTCTTCAAAACAACAAAATTAGTATCTTTCAACACCGTTATATATTAAACATCTATAAAAGACGTACCTTCGTATAAGGTATAAGCGCATTTACAAATATGCAACTAAAAAAATGATTTTTTTTAATATTTCTCCCGTTTCTTTTTACTTCCCTTCTCTATGGCTATAAAATCCATAAAAACACCTGCTGTTTTTGATAAAACCTATTTTTAAAAAAACAAGCAGCGAAACGGCTGTTGTTCCTTTTTATGCCCCCTCTAATACTAATAAGGATACGATGTCTATTCCACACAAAAAAGACTTCCCAATTCCACAATATCTTACCGCTTTGCGATTCTCACAGACTAAAAAAACGGAAGAGAAAGATCGCGGTCGTTTTTATGCCTATTTTTTTTAAGTTTTTAGTTATTTTTATTTGCATATCAACGAAAAGACGGTAAAGTATGCTACAACAATTCAGAACTTGTTTATACGGGACGTAGCGCAGCCTGGTTAGCGCGTTTGACTGGGGGTCAAAAGGTCGAGAGTTCAAATCTCTCCGTCCCGACCATTTT
>Ga0172378_10003628_pt1 | contig 14496 bp, 15 predicted proteins | sample GrowelOW332metaG_FD_119755 | JGI IMG/M metagenome (GOLD analysis project Ga0172378, IMG submission 119755) | Groundwater microbial communities from an aquifer near a municipal landfill in Southern Ontario, Canada - Pumphouse #3_1 metaG | ecosystem: Environmental > Aquatic > Deep subsurface >... | reverse complement strand
TGATTGGCGCATGGTGTTTCTTAGATCATGCAGGGCCAGTACATTTCCCACAAGGCGATGGTTTAGACGTTGGGCCACATCCGCATATTGGTTTGCAAACCTTTACTTGGATGATTGATGGCACCATGTTGCATGATGATAGCGTTGGCTCAAAACAACTGATTCGTCCAAAACAAGTCAATTTGATGACCGCAGGTTATGGTATTTCGCATACCGAAGTGGCACCAGACCATGAAACCCAAATGCACGCAGCTCAGTTGTGGATTGCATTGCCGGATGATAAACGTAATATTGCACCACGTTTTGATCATTACCCAGAATTGCCTGTGGTGATGAAAGATGGTATTGAATTTACGGTGTTGGTGGGGGATTTCTTATATACCACATCGCCGGTAAAAGTACACAGCGAATTGTTAGGCGTAGATTTAACATCAAAAGCTGCCACAAGTAGCACTTTAAGCCTTAATCCACGCTTTGAGTACGGATTTATGGTGTTAGAGGGTGAAGCAAGTATTCATGGGCATGAACTTAATGATGATAACTTCTTATTTGTTGAACCAGGCTTAACTGAACTTAAGCTGGATTTAGCTGCCAATAGTCGTGTCTTGTTATTAGGTGGCGTGCCGTTTGAGTCGCCAATTTTATTATGGTGGAATTTTGTTGGTCGTACCCAAGAAGAGCTGGCCGAAGCACGTCAACAGTGGGTTGAAGGTCATTCACGTTTTGGCAGTATTCCGGCCTATGAAGGCCCACGTCTAGAAGCGCCTGTATTACCTGAACGGATGCGTGCCAGTAAATGAGACTGTTAAGGCTATGCGCGATCTCATAGCCTTTATGTAACTGAGGCAGATTTTCTTAAGCAAAGCTCGTTATATTTTATGTAAGACCATAACTGGAATGTTGAGATGATCTGCTTACACCACTTAGAACAATCACGCTCATTACGGATTCTATGGGCTTTAGAAGAATTACAACTGGATTACGAGGTTAAATTTTATCAACGCCTCAGTAATTTTGCCGCACCTGCCCAACTTAAAAATATTCACCCTTTAGGTAAAGCACCGATACTCACCGATGGTGAATATACAATTGCCGAATCTGCTGCAATTTTAGAATATCTACAACAATATTATGATGTAGACGAGCAATTTAAGCCGCAACAGCCAACACCAGCACTCGCCTATCGTTACTGGATGCATTATGCCGAAGGCTCACTTATGCCATTGTTATTAATGACCTTTGCCATGAATGAGGCACCCAAAAAGCTGCCGAAAGCTTTACAACATACTGTAGATAAGATGCTTACAGGGGTGAAGCAAAATTTACTCAGCGCACGTTTAAAAGAGCATTTAGAATATTTAGAAGATTATTTAACTCAGCAGGCTTATTTTGCTGGTGAGTTTTCTTTTGCTGATATTCAAATGAGTTTTGGCTTACAAGCAGTGGCAACACGTTTTGGGGCTCAATATGGCAATATTCAAGCCTACGTACAGCGTATTGAAGCCCGACCTGCCTATCAACGTGCTTATGCCAAAGATCAAGCTTTACAACAAGATAGATAAAAAAGCGACCTTTAGGTCGCTTAAGTTTTAGCGCTTAACCACAATTGAGTCAATGCCGCTATGTTGTAGAGTTTGTTGAGCATTAATTGCCGCATCTTGAGAGTCATATGGTCCTGAGATCACCCGATACCATGTTTCGCCATTTTCTTGGATTTCTAAAATATCAGCCGATAAACCATTTAAGATAATTTCAGCGCGGCGTGTATCAGCCTGATCGGGGTCGTTATAGCTGCGCACTTGTAAAATATAACTGCTTTTGGCTTCTTCAGCGCTGATTAAGCCAGCTTGATTAGCGGTTGCCTCAGATGCAGGTGCTTCGGGTGCCTCTACAATCACAACTTTGCTGCTGCTTTGCGTTTCAGGCACAGCTTGATCTGGAATTGGGGTGACTTGTTGCTGTGGCAACAGTTCATAAAAACGGTAATCTTTGTTGGTGTCTTCTTGATTATATTCGGTGGTGACTTGAGGTTTGGTCTGTACAGGTGACCACGGTTTCCACAACATCAATGCGACAGCAAAACACAGCAGAATTAAAATGACCACTAACATCCATAACCATGTTGGGATGAGTGGTTTTTTTTGCCGATTCGGTCGTTCAGATACACCGCGTTGCGTTTTTCCAAACACGTAGATTTCCTTTTGTAAGCAGATCGAGTTGATAACCACTTGTAACGATTCAAGGGCCTAAAGTCAAACCTTAAGCCCTTGATTTCACGATGTCATAACAATCGTTTACATCGTGATGTAAAACTTTAAAATTTGCCTCAAAGGCAAATCTATATTACATACTTTGTGGTGCAGATACGCCAAGTAACTCTAAACCGTTACGTAGCACTTGCTGCACATTTACAGACAACAACAAACGTGCTTGAGTCAGCTCAGCATCATCACCTAAGACTTTGTTTTCGTTATACCAACCGTGGAATAACGCAGCTAACTCTTTTAAGTAGTTACCTACTTGGTGTGGTTCATAGCTGTTTGCAGCACGTACCACAATTTCAGGATAAGCGGCAAGTTTAGCTAAAATTTCAGTTTCCGCATCTAACTCAAGTTTAGCGGCTAAAGCACGTGCAGTGGCTACATCAAAGTTTACATTTAATGTGGCGGCTTTTTCTAACATACGGCAAATACGTGCATGGGCATATTGAATGTAGTACACCGCGTTGTCTTTGCTTTGTGAAACCGCTAGGTCTAAGTCAAAGTCAATGTGTTGTTCTGATTTACGCATTACGTAGTAAAAACGTGCAGCGTCGTTGCCGACTTCTTTACGTAGGTCGCGTAAAGTCACGAACTGACCTGAACGAGATGACATTTGAACCATCTCGCCACCGCGCCATAAGCTGACAAACTGTACTAACAGTACAGTCAATTTTTTCGAGTCATAACCTAAAGCATCAATAGCTGCTTTTACCCGCGCAATATAGCCATGGTGGTCAGAACCCCAAATATCAACTACATCAGTATAGCCACGTTGTAATTTATCTAAATGGTAAGCAATGTCAGAGGCAAAATAAGTGGTTTGACCATTACGACGTTTGACAACACGGTCTTTTTCATCACCAAATTCGGTTGATTTAAACCAAATATTGCCATCTTTTTCATACAAGAAACCACGTTGATCAAGCGTTTGTAATGCTTCTTCAATTTTCGTGGTTAAAGAGGCTTCGCTAAACCATTGATTAAAAGTGACACCAAATTCGCCAAGATCGTCTTTAATGTCATCAAGAATGGCTTTTAACGCTGCTTGATGGAAAACACGATACCCTTCGCCAATTAAGTTTTGTGAGTTAAAGATTAAACCATCAATGTGTTTTTCTTTATCACCTGATAGCACCACTTTATTGCCATCTGCATCTAATTCGTCAGCATATTGCACATCCTCAGGCACATCTTTATACACATCCGCTACAGGACGAACATGAGCATCGCCATCTTGATCGATAATGCTTTGTGCGATGTGTTTTACGTAGTCGCCTTGATAGGCATTTTTAGGGAAAACAAGTTCCTGACCTGTTAACTCTAAATAACGTAGGTAAGTTGAAGTGGCTAAAATGTCCATCTGACGACCAGCGTCATTGACATAATATTCACGGTCAACGCTTGCACCGGTTGCTTCTAACAAGTTAGCCACTGTCATGCCGTATGCTGCACCACGACCATGACCTACGTGTAGGCTAGAGGTTGGGTTAGCAGATACAAATTCAACTTGGATACGTTTTTGCGCATTAACTTGAGTACGACCATATTGTGCAGCTTGAGCTTGAATGGCATCAAGCACAGCAAAACGTTGGTCGGCATTTAAGAAGAAGTTAATAAATCCCGGACCTGCGATTTCAGCTTTACTGATATCAGCCACTTCAGGGAGTGCTGCTAAAATCTTTTCCGCTAAATCTCGAGGCTTCATACCCGCAGCTTTCGACGCGATCATGGCGATATTAGACGCAAAGTCACCGTGAGTGCGGTCTTTCGTACGCGTTAAGTTACCGTTATTATTAAAGTCGGATGGGAGTACACCTTCAGCTTGAAGGGTTTGCACTGCATGATCGAGCGCTGCTTGGATTGCCGTGTTCATATTCAGTCGAAAATAAATGTCGCAGAAAAACGGCAAATATAGCAAATTTCGCACTGTTTAGGTGAAGGCATTTGTTGTGAATAAATAATGTACGATATTTTTTTTCAAAAAGTGCAGTACTTTTTAGCCATCTGAGTACTTGCCTGTAAAAATAAGCCTTTAAACGAAGCTGAAAAATGTAATATATTTCACCTATAACCTAAGAGCAGGCTAATCGTGGCTAACGGACTGTACTGGCTTTTGATGGCAGCAGTGACAATGCTTTTCAGGTTTTTTATACACAGCTAAAACAAAAAAAATGCACCCTTTTAGCACTATTATCTACAAAAATTAATTTGATATTGCTATCAATTTACTAAATATACAATTGTTGCAAAATAGGGTTAAGCTCAAAGCACAGGATAGTCAAAGTGCAATGGTTGCACGTCCATCATTGTAGTGAAAATAACGAGCTTAGGCATGACCGTAGACGATTTTAATAAACCTTTATATCTTCCTTATGCAGGCAATAATTTGCTTGAATTGCCTTTATTAAACAAAGGTTCAGCCTTTAGTGCAGAAGAGCGTAGCCACTTTAATTTGCATGGTCTTATTCCACATGCAATTGAAACGATCGAAGAGCAAAGCCAACGCTCTTATCAGCAATACTGTGCCTTTACTGATGACATTAACCGTCATATCTATTTACGTAATATTCAAGACACCAACGAAACCTTGTTTTATCACTTAATCGAAAATCACTTAACTGAAATGATGCCGATTATTTATACCCCAACGGTGGGTGAGGCATGTCAGCGTTTTTCTGATATTTATCGTCGTCATCGCGGTGTCTTTATTTCTCATGCTGACCGCGGTCATATTGACGAGATTTTGCATAACGTCACCAAAAAAAATGTCAAAGTGATTGTGATTACTGATGGTGAGCGTATTTTAGGTTTAGGTGATCAAGGCATTGGCGGCATGGGCATTCCAATTGGGAAATTGTCTTTATATACCGCGTGTGGTGGCATTAGCCCAGCGTATACCTTACCGATTACCTTAGATGTAGGGACTAATAACCCACAGTTACTCAATGACCCTATCTATATGGGCTTGGCACAACCGCGTATTAGTGGCGATGAATACTATGACTTTGTGGATGAAGTGATTGCTGCGATTCAACGTCGTTGGCCTGATGCACTGCTGCAATTTGAAGACTTTGCACAAAAAAATGCCATGCCATTGCTCAATAAATATCGTGATCAAATTTGCTGTTTTAACGATGATATTCAAGGCACAGCAGCCGTGGTTGTGGGCAGCTTGATTGCAGCAAGTCGTGCCGCAGGTAAGCAACTTAAAGATCAAGTGGTGGCATTTTTAGGTGCAGGTTCAGCAGGTTGTGGCATTGCTGAACAAATTGTGGCGCAAATGGTGGCTGAAGGTTTAAGTGATCTAGAAGCACGCGCTCGTATTTTTATGGTGGACCGTTTTGGCTTAATTACCAATAATCAGCCTAACTTGGTCGATTTTCAGCGTCCTTTAGCTCAAGATGCTGTAAAGGTTCAAGATTGGACCAACAGCGCAGACATGATTTCATTACTTGATGTGGTGCAACATGCCAAACCGACAGTACTCATTGGGGTGTCGGGTCAGCCGGGTTTATTTACTGAAGAAATTATTAAGACCATGGCAAGCCACTGTGAGCATCCTATTGTATTGCCATTGTCTAACCCAACATCACGGGTAGAAGCAGCACCAAGTGATGTGATTGCATGGACAGAAGGTCGTGCTTTAATTGCGACGGGAAGTCCATTTGCACCGGTGAATTATCAAGGCAAAATTTACAATATCTCGCAGTGTAACAACTCGTATATTTTCCCCGGTATTGGTTTAGGAGTCATTGCGATCGGTGCGCGCCGTGTTACTCACGCTATGCTCATGGCATCAAGTATTGCTTTGGCAGAATGCTCACCAAAACTACAGGACATTAGTGCTGATTTGTTACCAGAACTTGACCAAATTCAGCAGGTTTCTCGTTTCATTGCCTTTAAAGTGGCACAAGCAGCCATGGCAGATGGTGTTGCACCTTTAATGAGTGATGAAGCGTTAACAGCAGCCATTGAAAAGAATTTTTGGACGCCGCAGTATCGCCCTTATAAGCGTGTGACGTTTTAAATAAAAAAGGCGCTTTAAGCGCCTTTTTTTATGCAGTTTCCAGTATTTGTTCAAGTAACTCTTCACTTGGGGCAAAATAATACGCGCCATCCATTGGGGTCACAAAATGCAGTAAACGGTCATGAATACCATCACCACTAGTACCAAACATTTGCAATAGCATATGGTCAATAATAGTAAGGTCACGGGTATAGGCAATAAAGAATAAACCTTGATCACCGCGACCATCACCATATGGTAAGGAGTGACGCAAAATGGCCAGTTCTTCGCCTGTTTCATCTTCTACAATGGCACGTGCGGTATGTGCATTGTTCGGTTTAACGTCATCAGGCAGCTCAATACTTTCTAATTTAGTACGCCCGATGACTTGTTCTTGGGCATCTACTTTGAGTTTTTTCCATTTATCTAAATTGTGTGCATAACGCTGTGCAAATATAAAAGAACCATCGGCAAAAATCCCTGCGTCTTCACTTAACAATGCGGTTTCGGCACGATCATCAGGAAATTGTGGGTTTTCTGTGCCATCAATAAAGCCAGTTAAGTCACGACCATCAAAATTACGGAAGCAAACGCGCTCATCTAATACTTCAACTTGATCTTGAATGCCCTCAAAAAAGGCTTGGCTTAAGGCAAAGCAAATATCGGTACGCTGCGCGGCAATATGAATCAACACATCGGCTGGGTGTACGGGCATGTCAAAGGAGCCATGAATAGCTTCAAGTTGTTTAAAACCTTGAGGACTTTGGCTGTAGAGCTGTTGCCAAAGTTCTGGACCAAATGCCACTGCTGTTTTGATTTGAGCATGTGGATGTTGGGTGATTAAACGGTCGCGTGTACTGAATAATGCTTCAAGCTGTTGTTTGAGTCGTTCAACTTCTAAGTCTTTTAGGCGTAGCACAATAAAACGTGCATGGTCAGAAGGTAATGGCAAAATGACAGATTGAGCGGTCATGCTTAGCTCCTTAATATATTCTTGCTATTTGGCTGTGGACTATTGTGCCCGAGGCACTCTGTACTGCATAGGGGAGAGTGAACATTTAACTCAGCTTTGCCTCTGCTAGACCAGAATAAACATTCTATAATAGCCTTTGATTGTGTTTTGAGTATGCGTGATGTCTTATCAACTTTGGCTGGGCTTTATGGTGGCATGTTGGGTCATTAGTGTATCGCCAGGTGCAGGTGCAATTGCTTCTATGTCAAGCGGACTCAATTATGGCTTTCGTCGGGGTTACTGGAATGCTTTAGGTTTACAATTGGCTTTGTTGGTACAAATTGGCATTGTGGCAGCTGGCGCAGGGGTGTTGTTTGCCACCAGTCCGTGGGCATTTTTAGCCATTAAATGGTTTGGCGTGGGCTATTTATTGTATTTGGCTTATCTGCAATGGCGTGCACCGGTGCAAAGTATTCAGATTCAGCAAGAACAGCCTACAAAATCTGCGGCTAAATTGGTGTTGAGCGGCTTCTTGGTCAATATGAGTAATCCCAAAGCTATTGTTTTTTTATTGGCAGTACTTCCGCAGTTTTTAGATTTATCTCGTCCACAGTTGCCGCAATATTTAATTATGGCATTGACCATGATTACGATTGATTTGATGGTCATGGCAGGTTACACAGGTTTAGCAGCTAAAGTGCTACGTTTATTACGTTCTCCAAGTCAGCAAAAAATCATGAACCGTAGCTTTGCAACCTTATTTGCTGGTGCAGCTTTGTTATTAAGTTTGGTACATCAATAAAAGAACAGCCCGACATCCTGTCGAGCTGTTCTGTATGCGGTATTTTAGGTATAACTCCTGTTGTACCTCACGTTCCTGATGCAAGAACTTATGATTGTTTTTTTATGTTCTGGAACTTCCTGTTCCTATGTAATAAGGATAATCCACTCGATAGGTAAGTGATATGCAGCATACGCCACAACTGTTGTAAGTATTGGCTTACAACAGTGTAGGTGAGGAGCTAAATGCACTTTTGAGGTGACTTTTTGGTGGGATATGGTAGGGCAGGGGAGTGCTTTTAGGCTGTCTTACGCAGCTTTTGTAGACTAAAGATCACAGCAAATAGCAAAGACATGGTCATGACAATGCTTAAACCGCTAGAGATATTTAAACCAGCACTTGACCATAAACCCACACTCACGCCAAGTTGTGCCACCACAAATGCCCATATCAACATTTGTTTAGGAGAATGTGCCAATAAGCGTGCGGTCAACGCTGGAATCACCAATAAAGCGCCCATGAGTAATGAACCAACAGCTTTAAGCGCCAATACGGTAAACAATGCCAACAGCAACATAAAGACTAAGCGTTGCCATTTGGCGTTAATGCCTTCACTGATGGCAATATCAGGGTCAATCGCAACTTGGATTTGTGCATGCCAATATTTATAAAGAATCACTAAGGCAGTGGCAATTACCAAAGCAAAAACAGGTAAGTCTGACCATGCAATTTGCAGCAAGTCACCAAATAAATAGCTTAGTAGTTCAGGTCTTAAACTTGGGATATGCTGAATAAACAGTAAACCTGAACACAGTAAGGTCGCAGAACACAATGCCAATAAAGCATCATTAGGTAGGCGTGGGTCATGCAATACCCAAAGAATGCCCACCAGAAGTAGGGCAATAAAACCGACTCCAAACCAAAGTGGTAAACTTAGAGCACCTGCAATCGCAACACCCAATAAAGTGCCATGTGCCATGGTGTCAGCAAAAAATGACATACGACGCCAAAGCATTAAACAGCCTAATGGTGCGGTCAAAAACACCAATAAGGTTCCCATGATCCATGCCGGCAGTAACAGCTGTAACCAATCCATCATGTATTAAACTTCCGGTTCTGGGTGAATATGCGGGCGTGGATCATGTTGACACGGGGTTGCTGTATCGCCATGCGCACAGTGGTCGTGATGATGTTGATAAAAGACCCGATTACTACCAAAGATCGCTTGGTATTCTGGATGCTGCTGTACGTTGGCCGGTGAGCCACTGCAACAGATATGCTTATTCAAACACACCACGCGATGTGTGCCTTGCATAACCCACTGTAAATCATGCGACACCATCAGTACCGCACAGCCATATTTCGCCGGCAAGCTACTCACATAGGTATAAAGTTCAGCTTCAGATTGAATGTCTAAGCCTTGCATCGGTTCATCAAGTACTAAAATATCGGGCTGACGCAATAAAGCACGAGCAATTAACACACGTTGCCGTTCACCACCTGAGAGTTGCTGAACTTTTAATTGATCCAATTTGGCAATGCCGGTATCGCGAATCACTTCGGCTTTAATGCTGGCATCACATTTTTCAAGTGCCAATAAATCACACACACGTAGCGGTAAACTATGTGAAGGATTAAATTTTTGTGGCACATAGGAGAACTTTAATTTTTTTTGGGTTAACACTTGTCCGCTTTGCGCTTTAATAATCCCAAGTAAGACCTTAATTAAAGTCGATTTACCCGCGCCATTCGGACCAATTAAAGTCACGATCTCTTGTTGATGCAAACTAAAGTCAACATGTTTTAAAATATCGCGTTGATCAATGCGCACGCCAATGTCACGTAACTCAATTAAAGGCGGATTCATAGCGTTTGACACTGTTGGCAAATACCTGAAATTTCAATAATGCTGTGATGCGGGGTAAAGCCATCATCATCGGCCAAAGTTTTAAGCTGTTGTAACAAGGTTTGGGCTGAGGCTTCTTTGACTATTTTACATTCGGTACAAATTAAAAATGCGGCTTGATGACCTTCACGTGGATGACAACAAGGAATATAAGCATTAATAGAGGTTAAGCGGTGAATCAAACCTTTTTCTAATAAAAAGTCTAAAGTCCGATACACGGTAGGTGGCGCCGCAGGGCGATCGGATTGACCTTTAATTTTGGCCAATAAATCATAGGCACCCATAGGACCTGTGGCATTTAAAATCAGTTCTAAGACTTCTTTACGTAAAGGGGTTAAACGCGCGCCCGTTGTAGCACAGAGACTTTCTGCTTCTGCTAAACGCGCTGCCACATTGTGATGATCGTGGACGCCGTGCAAAACATTATGGTGTTCATGCGAACATAAGCTCATGCGCAAACCTCAGTTCGGAGAGTCAAGAAAAGTGGACATTAAATTTTAGCACGAAGCGCTTAGACTTTCGATTACGCATAGGTATTTTTGTTCTATTGTTATATTATAACAGCAGTTAAAAATCTAGCGATCTCTCCTCATGTCCCGTTTCATTGCATTTATATCACTGGCTTTGTTCACAAGTTTAGCGTGGGCACAAGGTCTTGTGGTCTCTACACAACCTATTTACTTGATTGCCAAGGAAATCACCAAAGGCGTGGAAACACCGACCTTATTGTTGGCCGATCAAACAGGACATGATGTCAGCTTAACTCCCAAACATCGTAAGCTCATTCAAGATGCTGATTTGGTGCTATGGTTAGGTCAGGCGCATGAAGCGCCGCTTGAGCGCTTATTGGGTCAAGACAAAAAAGCAGTGGCTTTATTGGATTCAGGAATTTTACAAACTTTACCGTTGCGTAGTACCCGTGGGGTAGCCATTAAAAATAGTGTCGATACGCATGTCTGGCTTGATCCAAATAATGCAGTGCGTATTGGCTTTTTTATTGCTGCATTACGTTCGCAGCAAATGCCTGAAAAACGTGAGCTGTATTGGAACAATGCTAAGCAGTTTGCGCACAATATGTTAATGACTGCACAAAAATATAGCCGAAGCAGTAGCGATAAAAGCTATTGGGCTTATCACGATGCTTATCAATACTTAGAACGTGCTTTAAATCTTAAATTTGCTGGTGCTTTAACTGATGATCCGCATGTAGGGGCAACAGCGGCACAGATTAAATATCTCAATGACAACCGTCCATATCGTCAAATGTGTTTATTGGCTGAAGGGCATGCCAGTAAGAGTCAGTACCAAAAGCTTGGCAAAATTGTTTTTGCTGAAGTAGATGAAAGCATGGCACATGAACAAGATTTTATTCAAGCTTGGCAAGGTTTAGCTGACAAAACTCACAACTGTTTACTAAGTGCTCGGAATTAACTTAAAAAATAATCAATTTTGTAATGTTACAAGTGGATTACAAAGCGACAAAAAAACGCGACTAAGGTCGTTAAACGATTGCATGTTGAGGGGGCTAACTCTATAATGCCTGCGATAAAAAACGATCACCAGTTAAACTTGTCAAGCATTTATGCTGTGAGTGGATAAATAAATGAGCCGAACTAGTCGCTTGATTGACCGACGATTAGCGAAAGCTTTGGTCTTCCTACAAGCATTAATGATTCCAGTCTCAGGTCTTTTGGCTTGGGTGGTGAAGGATACGACGGCTGCCATCAGCGCTGCACTTGGTGCACTCGTCTGTTGGTTAGCAAGCTGCTACTTTACGTGGCAGTCGTTTCGTACAGCAGGTGCTCGAGCTTCGCAACAGGTTTATGTGAACATGTTTAGGGGCTTAATGGGTAAGTTTGCGATTGTGATCGTAGGATTCATTTTGATTTTGAGTAATGTCAAACCGTTGTCAGCGGGGGCATTGTTCTGTGGTTTTATTCTCGTTCAAGCCATGTCGTGGGTCGCACCTTTTTGTGTGTCACGTCTAAAACGATGAGTATCAGCACAAGCAAAAATTGAAAAGTTTTTTGGAGTTGAGCGAGATATCAAGCAGCACGCGATGTTCGCTTATCTCTATATTAGTATTTGACATTGACCAGGTGTGATTTATGGCTGCTGAAGAACATGCCCTTACTTCGACCGAGTATATCAAGCATCACTTGACTAACATGACGTATGGCAAAATGCCAGACGGTTCTTGGAAGTTAGCTGAAACTGCTGAAGAAGCTCAACAGATGGGGTTCACTGCTATTCATTTGGATTCAATGGGTTGGTCAATTGGCCTTGGTATGATTTTCTGTTTTCTGTTCTGGGTTGTGGCGAAAGCTGCAAACGCTGGTGTTCCGACCAAGTTCCAGTCTGCAATTGAAATGATTATCGAGTTTGTTGACTCAAATGTTCGCGACACTTTTCATGGCAAATCGCGTTTAATCGCACCGCTTGCATTGACCATTTTCGTGTGGATTTTCCTCATGAACGCAATGGACTTAATCCCAGTTGACTTTATCCCGTATACAGCTCAATTGATTGGTGCACACGTATTTGGCATGGACCCGCATCACGTCTACTTTAAGATTGTTCCAACAACAGATATCAACGTGACTTTAGGTATGTCGTTGTCTGTTTTTGCTTTGATCTTCTTCTACGGTATTCGTGCGAAAGGTTTAGGTGGTTTTGCAGGCGAATTTGCATTCAACCCGTTTAGTTCAAATAATATTGTATTTAAAATTTTACTAGTTCCAGTAAATTTAGTTTTAGAGTTAGCGACTTTCCTAGCGCGTCCAGTTTCATTGGCTCTACGACTGTTTGGTAACATGTATGCAGGTGAGTTAATCTTCATTCTGATTGCACTATTACCGTTCTGGATCCAATGGGCATTGTCTGTACCTTGGGCAATTTTCCATATTCTTGTAATTACACTGCAAGCTTTCGTATTTATGATGTTGACCATCGTGTACTTAAGTATGGCAAGTGAAAAACATTAATCGTATTTTTTTATCTAATTGTTCGTTAATGGTTAGATGATTATTAGTTTTGATTTAACCTAACATTTGAGGATTTTTTCATGGAATTAGTACTTGGTTTGTCTGCTATTGCAGTCGCAATCTTAATTTCTTTTGCTGCATTAGGTACTGGTATTGGTTTCGCACTATTAGGTGGTCGTTTCCTAGAAGCTGTTTCTCGCCAGCCTGAACTTGCTCCACAACTTCAAACACGTATGTTCATCGTAGCGGGTCTTCTTGATGCGATCCCAATGATCAGTGTTGGTATTGGCTTATTTATCCTATTCGCTAATCCATTTGTAGGTTAATCAGCTTAATTCCGAAATTCACTATTTGAGGAATTTGCAATGAATATCAACCTCACATTGTTTGGCCAAGCGATTGCGTTTGCGATGTTTGTCGCATTCTGCATGAAGTTTGTATGGCCACCACTAATCAATGCGATTAGTGAGCGTCAGCGTAAAATTGCTGACGGCTTAAATGCGGCTGAGAAAGCAAAAGCTGACCTTGCGGATGCGCAAGCACAAGTGAAAGCCGAACTCGACGCAGCTAAAGCACAAGCGGCTCAATTGATCGAACAAGCGAACCGTCGCGGCGCGCAATTAGTAGAAGATGCGCGTGCTCAAGCAGCAGCTGAAGGTGAGCGCATTCGTCAACAGGCTAAAGAAGCTGTTGATACTGAAATCAATGCAGCTCGCGAACAATTACGTCAACAAGTGGCTGCTCTTGCAGTAGCTGGTGCTGAGAAAATTCTTAGCCAGCAAGTTGATGCAGAAGCTCACAATGCCATGCTGACTCAGCTGGCTGCTAAACTTTAAGAGAGGCGGATTATGGCTGAACTCTTGACGTTAGCACGCCCTTACGCAAAAGCAGCATTTGCTTACGCTTCTGAGCAAAACGCAGCTGACTCTTGGTCAAATGCGCTTACTTTGCTCAGTGCTGCGGTGCAAGACGAAGCATTTTCAGCTTATCTAAATCGCCCTGAGCTTAATCCTGCTGAGCAGGTGAGTCTTTTTGCTAAAGTTTTAGGTGAAGACCAAACCGCAGCAGTGTCAAACTTTTTGACATTGCTTGCTGAAAATGGTCGTTTGAGTCTTCTACCTGAAATTCAAGCAGAATATGAACAGCTTAAATCACAGAATAACAATATTGTGGATGTCGTAATTGAATCGGCATTCCCATTAACTTCTGTACAAGAACAATTACTTGCACACGCCTTAGAGAAGAAATTCCAAGCAGCAGTAAATGTTTCTGTAGAAGTTAACCCGGCATTGATTGCGGGTGTGGTTATTCGTGCAGGCGACCAAGTGATAGATGATTCTGCGCTTAATAAGCTTGAAAAAATGCGTACTCGTCTTCTTGCGTAATTGCTCGAAGACTGAACTTTAAAAAGATTGAGGTATAGCGCAATGCAACAACTGAATCCATCCGAGATCAGTGACATCATCAAGAAGAGAATCGAGAAACTCGACATCTCTTCCGAAGCAAAGAACGAAGGTACGATCCTTTCCGTTTCTGACGGTATCGTACTGATTCACGGTCTGGCCGACGTTATGTACGGCGAGATGATTGAATTTGCCAACGGCAC
>Ga0172378_10003625_pt1 | contig 14502 bp, 11 predicted proteins | sample GrowelOW332metaG_FD_119755 | JGI IMG/M metagenome (GOLD analysis project Ga0172378, IMG submission 119755) | Groundwater microbial communities from an aquifer near a municipal landfill in Southern Ontario, Canada - Pumphouse #3_1 metaG | ecosystem: Environmental > Aquatic > Deep subsurface >... | reverse complement strand
GTCACTTCCAATCCATCTACCGAATTAGGTATCAACGGATTAGGAGAAACGCCTACGCTCACGATAACCTCATCCACATCTATCTCTTCTATTGCACCCGGTATCTCTATCGGCGAACGACGTCCGGACGCATCAGGTTCTCCCAATTCCATCTTCTGAAGGCGCATCTTCGTGACACGGCCTTTCTCATCTCCAATGTATTCGATAGGATTATGCAATGTCAAGAACTCGACACCCTCCTCCTTCGCATGCTTCACCTCTTCCAGACGGGCAGGCATCTCCTCTTCCGAACGACGGTACACAATCATGGCACGATCAGCACCAAGACGCAATGCCGTACGGACAGAGTCCATCGCCGTATTTCCGCCTCCGATGACAGCCACATTATGCCCCTTATATATAGGTGTGTCGCTCTCAGGATTGGACGCATCCATCAGATTAACACGAGTCAGATACTCATTGGAAGACATGATTCCGATCAAGTTCTCTCCAGAAATATTCATGAAACGAGGAAGTCCGGCCCCACTAGCCACAAAGACACCCTTGAATCCCTCGTTTTCAAGATCCTTCACGGAGATGGTCTTTCCCACGATACAATCCTTCATGAAAAGAACACCCATCTTGCTCAAATTGTCGATTTCCACATCCACCACCCGATTAGGCAGACGGAATTCGGGAATACCGTATTTCAGCACACCGCCAATCTCATGCAACGCCTCGAAGACAGTCACCGAATATCCTTTTTTAGCCATATCTCCAGCAAAAGACAATCCGGCAGGACCTGATCCTACGACAGCTATCTTCATGCCATTCTTCTCCTTTATCTCAGGCACGGAAACATGTCCGCTATCACGCTCATAATCGGCTGCGAAACGCTCCAGATAACCTATTGCGACAGCCTCCTTCTTCAATTTCTGTTTATAAAAACACTGGGACTCGCACTGCTTCTCCTGTGGACAAACTCGACCACAAACAGCAGGCAGCGCACTCGTCTCTTTCAAGACCTTTGCCGCCTCCAAAATTTCACCTCTCTCTATGTTCTTGATGAATCCGGGAATATTGATACTTACCGGACAGCCCTGCATACAAGTCGGATTAGGGCAATCCAAACAACGTTTGGCCTCAACCAAAGCTTGCTCTTTTGTCAAACCCTGATTCACTTCCTCCCTGACACGGGCACGATAACCCGCATTCAGCTCATTCATCTGAACTCTAGGAATCGAGGTTCTCTCCTTATTTGACATTGTCTTGCGCAAATCTTCGCGCCAAGCTACGTTTCTATCTTCTGCCATAATCTTAATTTTATCTAACCTTGTACATATCAGCCTGTTCTTCTTCCTTATAGGCACCAAGACGCATCAACATCTCGTCAAAATCAACTTGGTGGGCATCAAATTCAGGACCATCCACACAAACGAACTTCGTCTTGCCTCCCACCGTGATACGACATGCGCCGCACATTCCGGTACCGTCTACCATAATGGTGTTCAGGGATGCGACTGTCGGAATTTCATATTTCTTAGTCAGTAAAGAGACAAACTTCATCATGATGGCAGGGCCTATCGTAACGCAAAGATCCACCTTCTCCCTATTGATGACCTCCTCTATACCGTTTGTCACCAGGCCCTTCTTCCCTGAAGAGCCGTCGTCTGTCATAACAATCACCTCATCAGAGAATTTGCGCATCTGATCTTCCAGAATAACCAGATCCTTATTTCTGGCAGCAAGAACAGTTATGACCCTATTGCCAGCCTTTTTGAGAGCCTCAACTATCGGCAACAAAGGAGCTACGCCCACACCACCACCGGCACAAACCACAGTGCCGAAGTTTTCAATATGGGTTGCCTTCCCTAATGGACCAACCAAATCGGTAATCTCGTCCCCGACATTCAAGCTACATAACTTGGTGGAAGACACGCCTATTTTCTGAATCACAAGCGTAATGGTTCCCTTCTCGGCATCAGCAGCTGCTATGGTCAACGGGATTCGCTCCCCTTTCTCTCCTACCCTCACTATGACGAAATGTCCAGCCTTGCGGGACTTCGCTATCAAAGGAGCCTCCACTTCCAGCTTAACTACATTCTCCGAGAATTTTTCCTTACTGACAATTTTGTTCATTCGAATATGTTTTATCTGTTTTTTCCAAAAAAGACAAAAAAACTCCATTTCCTCATCAAATGGATTTTTTAATTTTACAAAATTAGAAAAATAACTTCAGATACAAAAGATTCTAATAATTCTTAACCTCAAAGGTTAATCTATCGGTCTTATATTTTCTATTGCCAATAGCAATTTCAAAAGGAAGGATTTCATGTTCCTGCACTTTATCCGTCTCCAGATAATAGACATAAAAATACGAAGTAACGCCATCAACAGTTTCTGTTCCTGATGTTTGCTTAACAATAGAAAGATTCCAAAGATCAGGATATGGTGTCTGACTTGGCTTCGCATTCATCTTCAGAACAAGGCGGAAGGTCATGCCCGTGGTTGGGATCCGAGGTTCTAGCTCCATTGTATATTTAAAATGGAAAGCACTATCCAATCCCACTGATACTATTTTCTTCGAAGAACAGGTTATCTCTTTTCCGTCAACGAATATAGATGTTGGAGGCAAAACGAAAGTTCCTGCCGAATCCAATTTGAGATCGTAGCACAAGGCATAAACCGTACCATTGTAGTCGCCTTCCATCTTGAGCTCCCTAACATGGCCCTCCCTCACCATTTCAAAGAGAGAGAGGTCTGGCGATTGAAACCGATCCGGCTTCACTTCCGAACAGTATCGCACACGAAACGTCTCACCCACACGCACCGTATCGACATCCGTCAAAATATAAAAATCAGATTCAAACTCTTGACCAAGACAGACCATTCCCATTAGGAAAAAATAAAATTCCAAAAAACATTTCACATACCGCATATTCAACAATAATTAGGTTTTTATAGTTTGCAAATGTAATTATTTTCTTATGTCTTAACAAAACCACAAACAAATATATATCTATCAATTGTACCTAAATTCTACAAAAACTTATAAATTTGTCCCCACATAACTAACGACAAAATTATTTAATCATGACAAACAGATTCTTATTCTCAGTATGGATGGCCATTATCGCTTTGTGTGCCGTCTCTTTTTCTGCATGTAGCAGCGACGACGACAATGACGAGAAAGAGCCGGAAACCATAGCTCCCACAATCTCTTTTTCGGTAAACAATAACAAGTACAACAATAACGACACCGTTTTTGCGCTTGACAAGGCTTCCGTATCGGCAACTAACACAGGGAAAGAAGAGGTAGCACTATACTTCTCCGTCACAAAAGGAACCAATGACATTAAAAGTGTAAGCATAAAATACAGCAACAACTTCGTCAACGGACTATATGTGACAGACACTTGCGGACAATCTTGGAACGGCATAGAGAAAGGTGCGAAATCAACGAACGGTTCTTTTGTCTTCAAAGGCGTATATGCAAAATACACAATATGCGTCGTCGATTCGAAAGATTCAACAACAAACGCTTCCTTTATCTTGTCAGGCACAGACTATAAGTATTCTTCCACTGCAAGAGGATTGTCCAACAAACAGACCATTAAAATAGACTCAAAAGGCACAACTTGCGCAAAGACACAATTAGGATTGAGCTATACTGCGGAGACGGAGACGGCAAAAGGCAAATTCTCCACAACGGGAAAAATGCTGAAAATAACCGAATCTCAATATAATGAATACCAAGGCACTACAGCCCAGGCATTCATGGGAGATGCCGAAAGTGAAACATACAAAGAGGAAAACAAAACCATCAACGGGACAGCTCCTTTCTACTATTTGTACGAATACAAAGTAGGAAATTACATCCAGCATTACCTACTAAAGGTTGTCTCTTTGGAAGGAGACATCGCAACAATAGAAGTGCAATATTAAGACGAGACTCCATATCGGACAAAGGGGAAGGTTCATAGCCTTCCCTTTCTTTTCCTTATCCGAGAAATGGAAGAATTGCAACAATTAACCTTCTATCATAAAAAACGTTTGCCTATTTAAGAAAAAAAGTCGACTTTTGCATGATTTTTCTGTATTAAAAAAACTCACTCAATTCTATATGAAATTCGAGCTTCAGTACACAGATGCCAAAAGCAATGCCAGAGCCGGCAAAATAACGACTGACCACGGAGAAATTCTCACTCCGATATTCATGCCAGTAGGAACCCTCGGATCCGTAAAAGGAGTACACATACACGAATTGGATGACGACATCAAGGCTCAAATAATATTAGGAAACACATACCACCTCTACCTCCGTCCGGGACTCGACATCTTGGAAAAGGCAGGAGGCCTCCATAAATTCAACGGATGGAACAAACCGATACTCACAGATAGCGGAGGCTTTCAGGTATTTTCCCTCTCCGACAACCGGAAACTGACGGAGGAAGGCGCCATCTTCCGCTCTCACATCGACGGATCCAAGCACATCTTCACCCCTGAAAATGTAGTTGACACGCAACGTATCATCGGAGCAGACATCATCATGGCTCTCGACGAATGCACACCGGGGACCGCAGAATACCAATATGCGAAGAAATCATTGGCATTAACGCACAGATGGTTAGATAGAGGTTTGAAACACTTTGACGAGACAGAACCAAAATATGGCTACAGCCAGACATTCTTCCCTATCGTACAAGGCTGCACATTCAAGGATTTAAGACAACAATCAGCCGAATTTGTGGCATCCAAAGGAAGAGACGGCAACGCCATCGGCGGACTGGCAGTAGGCGAGCCGGCAGAGGTCATGTACGAGATGATAGAGGTGGTCAACGAGATTCTGCCGAAAGACAAGCCCCGCTACCTCATGGGTGTAGGAACTCCCATCAACCTATTGGAAGGCATAGAAAGAGGTGTCGACATGTTTGACTGCGTAATGCCTACCCGAAACGGGAGAAACGGGATGCTCTTCACGCGTAACGGCATCATGAACATGAGAAATAAGAAATGGGCCGACGACTTTTCGCCCATCGACCCCGACGGCACATCTTATGTTGACCATTTTTACAGTAGGGCATATCTGAGACATCTTTTCATCTCACAAGAGCTTTTGGCTCTACAAATAGCATCCATCCACAATCTTGCGTTTTATCTTTGGCTGGTTGGAGAGGCAAGGAATCACATCATTGCGGGCGACTTCGCCTCCTGGAAATTGTCCATGGTAAAGGTTTTGGGCAACCGTCTCTGATTGTTCTACACAGAAAAAAAACATAATTGATAATCAAATAGTGACATGTTAAAAAAGATAGACATTTACATCATAAGGAAGTTTCTGGGAACATTTTTCCTAGCCATCGGCCTGATCATCATCATCGCCGTGGTATTTGACGTTTCCGAAAAGTTGGACGATTTCATCAACGAACCGGTCACGCTGAAAGAGATCATCTTCGATTATTACCTGAACTTCATCCCCTACTTCGTCAATCTATTCAGTCCGCTGTTCACCTTTATCGCCGTCATCCTGTTCACCTCCAAGATGGCCGAGCAATCCGAGATTATCGCCATTCTCTCTACCGGCACCAGCTTCAACAGACTAGTAAGGCCCTACATGATTTCGGCCGGCATCATCGCACTGCTTACATTCGCACTAAGCAGCTACGTCATTCCTCCCGCCAATGCGGAGAGGCTCGAATTTCAGGACAAATACATCAAGAAAAGGAAGACGGACAATGCCTCAAAAATTCAGATGAGAGTAAGCAATGACGAAATTCTTTACATCGACTACTATGAGAAAAATAAAAAATGCGGATATAGATGTACGCTTGAGAAATTCAACGGAAAATCTCTAATATCCAAACTTACGGCAGACTCCCTTGTCTGGGATACCGCATACAACTGGAGCGCAAGGAAATATATGTTGAGAGAGTTTGACGGCATGTACGAAAAACTCACCACCGGAGACAAATTAGACAAAACCATACAGGTAGAACCGGAAGACTTCTTCGTATATAAAGGGATGCAGGAAGAGATGAGCAACCACCAGCTACGACACTACATCACAAAACAGAAAGACCGTGGAGTAGGAAACATCAAAGAGTTTGAGATAGAATACGAAAAGAGATTCTCGTTTCCTTTTGCTGCCTTCATCCTGACTCTCATCGGAGTATCCCTTTCTTCAAAAAAGATACGAGGAGGCATGGGACTCAACATGGCGTTCGGTCTATTGCTTAGTTTCTCCTATATTCTATTTTTTACGGTATCGTCCACTTTCGCCATAAACGGAACACTATCTCCATTTTGGGCAGTTTGGTCACCCAACATCGTATTCGCAGTCATCGCCTTCTTTCTATATAGGAAGGCTCCGAAATAAAAGGAAGAGACATTTTCTTCTTAAAGAAAGCGTTGGCATTGAATCTCTGACAACTCAATGCTAACGTTTTTTTCATTGGAGAACATCAAACCTAAAGAAAATAGATTTCATACACAGCTGCCGCCTACACCGTTCATACAGAATGTTTATGTTTCATCCGTACACATCTCCACTGTCTTTTCAACGAATAATTTCGCATAAACAAGAAAAGAAGAGACATAATCCACAATATTTATTAAATTTGTAACAACTAACTCAAAGCATTGACCTATTTATACGCTTTGAAATTCATAACCACAAATATATTGTATGGCATTAGAAAAAGAAATTTCATCCCTAAGAGAAAAGAAGGCAATACTTCAAAAAGGAGGCGGAGAAGCAGCCATCGAGAAACAGATTGCCATGGGGAAGCAGCCTGCCCGCGAACGTATCGCTGCCCTATTAGATAAAGATTCGTTTTGTGAATACGATCTATTCGTCAAACATGAAGTACATGATTTCGGCATGGCATCCAAGGAGCTTCCGGGCGACGGCGTCGTCACCGGAACAGGGACAATCAACGGCAAACCCGTCTGCATCTATGCGCAAGATTTCACCGTAATGGGTGGGTCTCTCGGACTGATGCATGCACGCAAGATTACCAAGATAATGGACCATGCGTTGAAGATGCAAATGCCGTGCATCGGCATCAACGATTCCGGAGGTGCCCGCATACAGGAAGGTGTCGGTGCGCTTGCCGGTTACGGTGAGATTTTTTACCGTAACACGATGGCATCCGGCGTCATTCCTCAGATTTCCGTCATTCTAGGTCCCTGCGCAGGAGGTGCGGTCTACTCCCCTGCCTTAACAGACTTCGTCTTCGTAGTAGAAAATATATCGAAGATGTTCATCACCGGTCCTGCCGTGATCGAGACTGTTCTCGGAGAAAAAATCTCGCAAGAAGACTTGGGCGGAGCCCGTGTGCATGCGGAGATAACCGGCAATGCGCACATCTACTCGATGAGCGAAAAAGAGTGTTTCGAACAGATACGCGCCTTACTCTCTTACCTTCCGAGCAACAACACACAAAAGGCGGATGTATCAACAGCAACAGAGCCGGTATACAAAGGAAATATGGAGGATTTCATCCCTGAAAATCCGAAACAACCTTACGATGTACGCGAAATTATAAAAGCCATCACGGACGGCTCCGAATTTTTCGAGATTCAGGAACTTTTCGCTCGCAACATCGTGATCGGCTTCGGCCGCATCAACGGAGAGTCTGTAGGATTCGTAGCCAACCAACCTCTGTATCTGGCCGGTGTGCTTGACTGCGACAGTGCCGACAAGGCAGCCCGTTTCATCCGCTTCTGCGACGCGTTCAACATACCGATCGTGACACTGGAGGATATGCCCGGCTATCTGCCCGGCGTAGACCAAGAACATGCAGGTGTAATACGCCATGGGGCAAAGGTGCTTTACGCCTACTCCGAGGCTACCGTCCCTAAAATCACCATAATACTCAGAAAAGCCTACGGAGGTGGCTATATAGCCATGAACTCGCGGCACTTGGGTGCCGACTTCGTCTTTGCTTGGCCGTGTGCCGAGATAGCCGTAATGGGTCCGGACGGAGCTGCCAACGTCATCTTCAGCAAAGAGATAAAGGCAGCCGAAGATCAAAACGCCATGAGGAAAGAAAAGATACAGGAGTACAAAGACAAGTTTGCGAACCCATACGTAGCAGCTGCCCGCGGCTTCATCGACGCGGTAATAGAGCCTTCGCAAACCCGTGCCTTACTAATCCACACGTTGGGAATTTCCAAAGACAAAACAGAATTTAGGCCAGCCAAGAAGCACGGGCTTCCTCCATTCTGATTTTTCAAACATCAAACACAGAGAAATTATGTCTGAAGAAAAACAAGAATTTGTAGATTTGACAATCGAAGAAGGGGAAACATACGAAACCCTATTGACCGAAAAATATAAGAACAGGAAAAAATATGAGCAGACAGATGCGGACCATATCTATTCCATCATTCCGGGTACGGTCACAAAATTCTTCGTCAAAGAGGGTGAGATGGTAAAAGCGGGTTCTCCTATACTCATATTGGAGGCCATGAAGATGGAAAACATCATTAAGATGCCTTTCGACGGTAAGATAAAGAAAATTCTAGTATCAGACGGAGTCCGCATACACAAGGGCTCGCTGATGGTAGAATTGGAGAAGTGAAAACAAAGGGAGAAGGATGGGCAGACAACTCATCCTTCTCTTTTAAGCAACGTTTCATGAACAAAACGATATTGAAGTTGGCCATTCCGGCCATTGCCACCAACATTACCGTACCACTTCTGAGCCTGGTGGATATGATGATAGTGGGACATCTTGACAACATTGCCTACATCGGAGCCATCGCCGTGGGAGGCACCCTATTCAATCTGATATATTGGAACTTCGGATTCCTCAGAATGGGAACCAGCGGACTCACCGCACAAGCCTACGGAGCCAGAGATCTATCAGAAGCAACAAACCTATTAATGCGGTCATTACTTGTCGCTTTAACCGCCGGTCTGCTTATATGGAGCATAAAAGGGGCCTTGACCGAAATAGCATTCTCCATAATGGACACTAGTTACGAAATCAAAGAACATGCACTAACCTACTTCAACATCTGTATACTTGGGGCACCCGCCGTCTTGGGACTATATAGCATCAAAGGGTGGTTTATAGGCATGCAGAACTCCCTTTTTCCTATGATTACAGCTATATCCATCAACGTCATCAATATCGTATGCAGTCTGGTTTTGGTCTTTGTCTTCAACATGGAGATTATCGGCGTGGCACTAGGAACCGTTTTGTCTCAATATTTCGGATTGCTTATCGCAGCAGCTCTTTGGCTCTTCCGATACAAAAAATTGAAGAGATACATCGAAATACAGAGATGTTTGGATTTAAACAAACTGAAACGTTTCTTTTCCATCAACGGAGGTATATTTATCCGTACCCTATGCTTGGTGGCTGTCACCTCCTTTTTTACCTTTGCAGGAGCCGAACAAGGAGACATGCTACTGGCCGTCAATACGCTATTAATGCAACTATTCACTCTTTTCTCCTATTTTATGGACGGATTTGCTTATGCAGGCGAGGCTCTTACCGGCAGATATGTCGGTGCAAAAAACAACCAGATGATAGGAAGAACTGTCAAATATATTTTTTATTGGGGCATCTCATTGTCTGTTACTTTCACCATACTATATGCGTTCTTTGCCGAACAGTTTTTGGGGCTACTAACAAACAAGGAGACAATCATCATCACCGCACAAAATTATTCCTGTTGGATTCTTGCCGTCCCGTTAGCCGGATTCTCAGCCTTTTTGTGGGATGGCATCATGGTCGGAGCCACCATGATAAAAGGGATGGTATGTGCGATGCTTGCCGCAACATCCCTCTTTTTCATTTTCTATTTCTCCCTGCATAGTACTATCGGCAACAATGCCTTATGGCTTGCATTCATTGTTTACCTATCGGCAAGGGGACTGGTTCAAACCATCTATTTCAAAAAGAGAATCCACAAAGCCATGAAGTAAGGATTTTCGGCACAAGAAAAAAAGATTAGTCCTGTTTTTCAAGGTCTCAATATAATTTCATAACCATAATGGCATACATCATATCGACAATCTTTCAAAAATAAGATTTTGGAGAAACTTTCAGACACATACTTCAAACGTTGCCTATCCTTCGGGCGTAGCATCGGGTATGCGTCAGGGCGTGCATTTGCCTCCAAAACAGGGAGCACACCTATATAATCAGGTTGCCAATAGGTATAGGAGGGAACAGCTGCGACGGACGAGATACGGGTTCTTCCATTCCATTTTGTAAATCGGACAGAGGCAAAAAGTCCGACGTCTTTCGAAATTCGACCGTTCCAAACCTGGCTAGACAGAAAATTGCCCAAAGAATAAAACACCACACAATGACGGGGTTCACCATTTCTCTCCACACATCTGACCTCCATCGGCTGAACAATATGCGGATGACTACCGAACAAAACATCGACACCATAAGCAATCAGAGAATCGGCCACCCTACGTTGATAACGATTGGGCAACGTCTGATATTCCGTTCCGAAATGAACCAACGCAATGACCGCGTCTGCGCCTGCTGCCTTCAGAGCCTCCACTTCCCGTCTCATCATAGACATCTTCGTACTATCATAGCCTTCAATGGAAGAAATGGAAAATTTCAAACTGTCTGGCAGATAAATGCCATTCGTAGAGGATGTATAGGCACAGAAACCCAGCTTCATTCCTTTCACCTCCACTATAAAAGGGCGCTCAACATCTTCTCTCGAACGAGCAGCACCAACATGGGCAATTCCAACAGAATCCAACAGACTTAACGTAGAACAAAGCCCTTCATATCCGGAATCAAAGATATGATTGTTGGCTACCGACAACAGATCAAAACCGGCGGTTTTGAGTGCATAAGCGAAAGTATCCGGCGCATTAAAATAGGGGAAGCAGGAATATCCACGAACAGAAGAGTCCCTTCCTCTTCCCTTGCCTGCAAAGGTAGTTTCCAAATTACCCACCATGAAGTCAGATTTTTCAAAATAACGTTCCATAGAAGAGAAGACCTTCGAGTAATCGAAAGTCTGGTCTATTGCACGGAAAGCCTTCTCCATCTGCCAACGATGCATCATCACATCACCGACAGAAGAAACCGTCACCGACACGGGAGGTGGGGGAACCGTCAGGAAAGAAGAGTCGCATCGCTGCCACGAATCGTCAACTTGTACGCATTCTGTAGCCGGACGACCGCAAGAAACAGCCATCCATAAAAAGAAAAGATGAACAACAATACTTAGCTTTCCCATTTACACACAAAAAACCGTGACATATGCCCCTTTATAGACAAACGTCACGGTTTTAAATATATTTTACAACAATTACAACAAATTACTTGCCAATTCCGAAAGCGAACTACGCTCACCTTTCACCAAATTGACATGGGCAAAGATGTCCTGACCCTTCATCTTGTCAATCATATAGACAAGTCCGTTGGACTGCATATCCAGATATGGAGTATCAATCTGCTGAATATCTCCGGTGAAAATCATCTTCGTACCCTCGCCAGCACGCGTGATGATAGTCTTTATCTCATGAGGAGTGAGGTTCTGCGCCTCATCTGCGATAAAGTACGTATCGCTCAAACTACGACCACGGATAAAGGCTAAAGCCTCAATCACCAATTTATTGTTCTTCTGCATATCCTCTATTATACGCAACTCTTTCGAAGTAGGACCGAACTGATTTTTGATGACATTCAGATTATCAAACAAAGGCTGCATATATGGAGCCACCTTCTGCTTTTCATCTCCAGGCAAAAATCCCAAATCCTTATTGGCCAAAGCCACGATAGGACGAGCTAACAGAATCTGTTTGTATCGTTCGTTCTGCTGCAAAGCGGCAGCCAAAGCGAGTAACGTCTTTCCCGTTCCTGCCTTGCCTGTTATGGCAACCAGCTTGATATCGTCATTCAGTAAGGCATCCAAAGCAAAAGCCTGCTCCGCGTTTCTTCCCTCTATACCAAAGGCCTTGTTCTTCGTCACCTTCACCACCATCTTCGTCATTGCATCATAGCGGGCCATCACCGTAGATCGGGAACTTTTCAGAATGAAACAATCATTTGAATCAATATGACTCGGCAGTTTCAAATCGTCCAACGAAATGCCCGTCGGAGTACTATAGAGTTTATCTATCAAGTCAGCATCCACATCTTCGAAAACCTCCTGCGATTTTTCAAAGATGTCAATATTCGTCACTTTATCGGTAATATAATCCTCGGCCAATAAGCCCAATGATTTTGCCTTCATACGGAGGTTGATGTCTTTCGTTACCAAGATGTTTTTCACATTCTTGAATTTTTTATTGAGCACCTCCACCGCAGCAAGAATCTTATGGTCTGGAATCTTTTCAGAGAAAGCCTTCGCTATACGCTCCGGATATTCAGGATCCGTAATTATATATAAGCGGCCAAGACCGATGCCAAGTTCCACCCCTTTCTCAAACATATCGTCGGTGGCAATTTCATCCAACTCCCTTGCAAATTCTCTGGCATTGAAATTTATCTGGTCATTTCCCTTCTTGAACTTATCTAACTCTTCGAGAACGACAATAGGCAAATAAATATCATTATCCTGAAAATTGTAGATACACTTGTAATCGTGAAGTATAATATTGGTATCCAACACGAAATTTTTCTTTGCTCCCATGATATTCAATATTAAGTTTTTTATTTATTCATTTCATTCCGGTCTACCCAGAGATGAGAAACCTCAGGAACGGAGAGCGACAAAAGAGAAACCGATTCCAATAAATTGAATGGATTATCGTTTTTTATACCTTCTTTTCTCCTTTATGACCACCAATTTCCTTAATTTCGCTTTTCGTAAAGTTATGTTTTTAGAAACAAAAAAACGAATATAAAAGTAAAAAAAACAAGACAAAAGATGAATTATTCAGAAACGCTGGAATACATATATAATAGGCTTCCCCTCTTCCAAATGGTAGGTTCGTCCGCCTACAAGGAAGGCATTGACGGCATGGTAGAATTTGACAACCACATAGGAAATCCACACCGGTCATTCAAATGTATTCATGTAGGAGGAACTAACGGAAAGGGGTCCGTTTCGCACACCATTGCCTCCGTACTGCAGGCTGCAGGTTATAAAGTGGGGCTTTTCACATCTCCTCACCTGAAGGATTTTCGCGAACGGATAAGGGTAAACGGCATTCCCGTATCAGAACAATTTGTCATCGACTTCGTAGAAAAACACAAGGACTATTTCGACATCATCTATCCCTCCTTCTTCGAAGTGAACGTAGCCATGGCATTCCAATATTTTAAAGAACAGCATATCGACGTGGCAGTGGTGGAAGTAGGCTTAGGTGGCAGACTAGACAGTACAAACATCATCACACCGGAACTGAGCGTCATCACAAATATCAGCATCGACCACGTAAACATATTAGGGAATACGCTACAAGCCATAGCCGGAGAAAAGGCAGGCATCATCAAGAGAAATGTCCCCGTCATTATAGGAGAAACTCTACCCGAAACAAAAGAAATTTTCACAAAAAAAGCGGCATCAATGGATTCTGAAATCCAATTTGTGGAAGAAGAAACGTTGTGTTCCCTATGTGGCACAGATACAATCGACGGCACCCCACTCCAAACATTCCTCATAAACGGAGACACCGTCAGCACCCCGCTCTTAGGTACCTACCAAAAGAAGAACATGCCGACAGCCCGGTGCGCCATTAAAAAACTGCAAAGCATAGGATTTAACATATCAAAAGACGCACTGCACAAAGGATTTCGGGACACCATAAAATCGACCGGCCTACAAGGCCGTTGGCAGAGATTACAAGACAATCCGACCGTCATTTGCGACACAGGACACAATATCGCCGGCATTGGCTACATCAGCAAACAGTTACAGAACACTCCACACAAGACACTACGCATCATCTACGGTATGGTGAGCGACAAAGACATTGACCATATTCTGCCGCTTTTACCAAAAAAAGCTGTCTATTACTTCACTAAGGCATCCATCAAGCGAGCCCTTCCTGAAACGGAGCTGAGGGAGAAAGCCAGAAGATGTGGATTAGACGGCAGATGTTTCGCCACCGTCAAAGAGGCATTGGAAACAGCAAAGACGGAAGCCGATAAAGACGACCTCATTTTCGTTGGCGGCAGCACCTTCGTCGTGGCAGAAGTGATATAAATAGAGGAGAAACGAAGGGAGGAGAGATTATCCTCCTTTCTTTCTTTTTTAATGCACCATGCCTCAAATACGGGCAACATAAAACCTTCTCTATTTTCGTTTCGCATCCTCCTTTTTACAGAATACACATCACACCGATTTTTCACTCTAGCTTATACTGATTCGATTGGATTGATTGGATTGATTGGATTGAAAAACGCCCACAGAAGACGGTTTTGATTCAACGACCAAATAACGCATCCATATCCGGTTACAGATTGATTGGTTGATTAGATTGATGATAATCTGTCGTTTATCCCGTAGGGATTACCTGTTTGTAGAAAAACGGCCGAGGCGGGGCTGGCATCCTGTAGGGATGCGCCTTCCCTTTCTGAAACC
>Ga0172378_10003624_pt1 | contig 14504 bp, 12 predicted proteins | sample GrowelOW332metaG_FD_119755 | JGI IMG/M metagenome (GOLD analysis project Ga0172378, IMG submission 119755) | Groundwater microbial communities from an aquifer near a municipal landfill in Southern Ontario, Canada - Pumphouse #3_1 metaG | ecosystem: Environmental > Aquatic > Deep subsurface >... | reverse complement strand
TGAAATACCACTAAACCACCCCATCTACAACCAAAAATTCAAATTTCCAAACGGAATACCCAAAATACACGAACACGACAACAAAGCCCCAAAAGGATATGGTCTAATTTGGGAAGGAAGACTAATATGTTTCTTCTCCTACGAATCCGACCTTGGAGACGGCTGGGAAGATGAAGACGTCCACAACGACTCACCCCAAACCCGCCTAAAAGCCCTACAAATGGGAGCAAACCTAATCCAATATTGCTTTATACAATAACCCCAACTTTATTGACCTCCAATCCCACAGGTTGTTAATATAAGGATATGTTACAACAGCTAATGCCACTTTCATATGGTTGGAAAAAGGAAGTTTTAACCTTGAAAGTTGATCATTTGAATCATAAAAAAAAATAGTTACCATAGTTACCCAAATAGGTCACTTTTCAAAAACTTTTTTTCATTTTTTTCGTGAAATAGTTTTGAATAGTTACCTATTTTTGGTAACTTGGGTAACTATTCTTCCCCTTTCTCATCTATTCTCTATTTATTTAACCTTTGTGTTAGAAAAAAATATATAATATAAGCTTAACTTACACAAAAATAAACCTAACCTATTTGGATTTATCCTTAATATAATTCTTTTTATGTTAAGTATATTTTCAACCAAACTTGATGTATTTTATGTCTGTCTTGTCCTGAAAAAAGTTAACACTTTTGCAACCAAAAAAGGAAAGATAACCTATGCCTTTAGGATATAGGTTATCGAAGATTATTTAAGCAATGGAGCGAGCAAAAATTAGATAGCCAAGACAAGACTTACAAAAAACCCACTATGGATGAATCGTCAAAATCCTATAAAGCAAGAATATCGGAGTTGGGCAAGGAGCTGTTTGATGTAAGCCTAAATAAGGAAACTACATATTTTTTTATGCGTCAATGTTGGCATAAGTAGCGTTCTTTTCAATAAATTCTCTTCTTGGAGGCACTTCATCTCCCATAAGCATTGAAAAGACTCTATCGGCTTCTGAGGCGTTTTCTATGTCTATTTGGCGGAATGTTCTGGTTTCTGGATTCATGGTTGTTTCCCATAGTTGGGTTTCACTCATTTCTCCAAGACCTTTGTAACGTTGTACTGCAACTCCGGTTGTTCCTAATTCTTCTTGGTGTTGGTAGCGTTCTTCTTCTGTCCAGCAGTAGCGTTCTTGTTTGCCTTTTTTCACTAAATATAGTGGCGGAGTTGCAAGGTATACGTGTCCATTTTCAATAAGTTCTCTCATGTAGCGGAAGAAAAAGGTTAGAATTAAAGTGGCTATATGACTTCCATCAACGTCGGCATCCGTCATAATCACAACTTTGTGGTAACGAAGTTTTTCTAAATTAAGGGCTTTGGAGTCTTCTGCTGTCCCTATTGAAACTCCTAAGGCTGTGTATATGTTTTTAATTTCTTCAGAGTCAAGTACTCTATGTTGCATTGATTTTTCAACGTTTAGGATTTTTCCTCTTAGAGGAAGTATGGCTTGGTATTCTCTATTTCTTCCTTGTTTGGCTGTTCCTCCTGCCGATTGTCCTTCGACAATGAATATTTCACATTTCTCTGGGTCTGAATTGGAACAGTCAGCCAACTTTCCTGGCAACCCTGCAACTCCAAGAACAGTTTGTCGTTGTACTAATTCTCTGGCTTTTCGGGCTGCGTGACGTGCTGTGGCTGCAAGTATTACTTTGTTTACAATTAGCTTGGCTTCTTTTGGGTTTTCTTCTAAGTAGTTGTTCAGTAGTTCAGACACTATTTGATCTACTGCTCCCATTACTTCATTATTCCCTAATTTTGTTTTAGTTTGTCCTTCAAATTGTGGTTCTTGAACTTTTACCGATATAACTGCTGTTAACCCTTCTCTAAAGTCATCTCCCACAATTTCAAATTTCAATTTTTCCAACATTCCACTTTTGTCAGCATAGCTCTTTAGGGTACGTGTTAGTCCTCTACGAAAACCTGAAAGATGTGTACCTCCTTCGTGAGTGTTTATGTTATTTACATAGGAGTGTAGGTTTTCGGTGAAAGTGGTGTTATATTGCATTGAAATTTCAATTGGAATGTCTTGCTTCATTCCTTCAATGCATATTGGCTCTGGCATAAGTTTTTCGCGGTTTCCATCTAAATAGTTGATGAAGTCTTTTAGTCCGTATTCTGAATAGAATCTTTCTGATATATAGTTGCCTTCATCGTCTTTTTTTCTGTAGTCGGTTATGTTTAGTTCTAAGCCTTTGTTAAGAAAAGAAAGTTCTCTTAATCGTGTGCATAGTGTTTCGTAGTTATATTCTGCAATTGTGAATATTGTTGAGTCGGGCAAGAATTCGGTTATGGTTCCTGTTTTGTCTGATGGTCCTACTTCTCTTACTTTGTATGCTGGGTCTCCTTGATGATATTCTTGTTCGTATTGTTTTCCATCTCTACATACTGTAACTTTCATAACTGAGGATAATGCGTTAACACAACTTACCCCCACTCCGTGCAGTCCTCCTGAAACTTTATATGAACCTTTATCAAATTTTCCTCCTGCATGCAACACTGTCATTACAACTTCTAAGGCACTTCTTCCTTCTTTTTCATGCATATCAACAGGGATTCCTCGTCCATTATCTTCAACTCTTATAGCATTATTTTCAAGAATAAAAACATCTATCTTTGAACAATAGCCTGCAAGAGCTTCATCAATTGAGTTATCTACAACTTCATATACTAAATGGTGAAGCCCTCTGGTATTAACATCGCCAATATACATGGCAGGTCGCATACGTACTGCTTCAAGTCCTTCTAAAACGGTTATATTATCGGCTGAATAAGCATTTTTTATTTTATTCAATTCTTCGCTCATTATTTATGTTTTTTTTAATTCAATTTGCAAATATAAGAAAAAAAAATGGATTAAGTGAACTAATTACTAACAGGATATTTTATTCGAGTGTGATAAATTGCTTGTAGTTTTAGTTTTAGGTTTTGCTTTATGGCTGTTATATCTCTAAAGGTTATGTCTGCGTTTGATAGCTGGTTTGTTTTTATTTGTTCATCTATTATATTATCCACCAAATCACTTAAAGATTTTTCTGTATGGTCGGACAAACTTCTTGACGCTGCCTCAACACTATCAACCATCATCACCACAGCGGTTTCTCTTGAAAATGGTTTAGGCCCCATGTAGGTGAATAGGTTTTCATCAATTGGAATATTAGGATGTTCAAGTTTTTGTTTGTTATAAAAGTATTTTGTTTTACTTGAGCCATGATGTGTTCTTATAAAGTCTATAATTGGGTCGGGCAATTTATATTTATGTGCCAATCTTACTCCATCAACAACGTGGGATGTTATTATTTGGGCTGACTCCTCATTATTTATTTCGTTGTGGGGATTAAATCCTGTATGTTGGTTTTCTATGTAGAATAATGGTTTTAAGGTTTTTCCAATATCATGATGTAGTGCTCCTACTCTTGTTAGGAGTGCATTGCCTCCAATTTGATGAATTAAATCCTCTGCAATGTTAGCTACTTGAACACAGTGTTGGAAAGTGCCTGGAGCCTTTACGGAGAGTTCTCTTAAAACTTTACTGTTGGTGTCGGAATATTCTAAGAGGGATAATTCGCTAACATATCCAAATAGTTTTTCAAACACAAAAATTAGGGGGAAGGCTAATAGTGTTAGGGCTGCATTTATTGCAAAATAGGAGAATCTAAATGGGTTTATTTTTGACAAGTCTGCATCTTGAATTAAGGTTAGTGCAACATATATTATTGAATAGGTGAAAAAGACAAAAAGACTTGTTTTGAAAAAATCACCACGTTTTTTAAGATGCTCCATGCTTATTATAACCATCATTCCAACCATAAGTTGATAGAACACAAATTCGAAGCTATGAGGTACTGAAAAACCTATTATAATTATGTTTACTAAAAAAACGTAGAGTGAAGATCTGGAATCGAAAAATGTTCTAATTAGAATTGGTGTTAGACATAAAGGGGCAACATATATATATTGCGTATTGAAGTCTATTATTAGTGCTGTTGTTAGAACCATAAGTATGATTACAGACAGTATTAGGATGATTTTTCTTATGTCTTTGTAGAGCTCTGGAATTATATATTTGAAAAAATATAACATTGCTATCAAGGCTAACGAAACTAAAAGAAATTGTCCTAAAATTTGTTTGTATTTGGTTTTTTGGGAAGTAAATTTCTTCTCATATTCATTTTTATATATAGTTAGTGCTTCGTATTTTAGGTCATCAATCAGTTCCCCTTTAACAATTATTTGATCTCCTTTTTTTATTATTTTTTTTATTGGAGATATATTATTTAATTGTAAATCTAAGTTCTTTTGAGTTATTTTTTGATTGAGTTTTAGAGGTGTTGTTATTTCTGAAATTCTTAGTTCAAAGGCTGTTGTGTCTTTTAGAACGTAAATAATGTAGTCCAGAGGGAGTCCTTGAATTTCGGGAGCAAGTGAATCAAAGTTTCCTTTTTGAATATCAAAATATAGTTTTTTACTGCTCAATATAGCTTCTTTTTCTTGAAGCAATTGGTCTGAAGTTTTGTAAAGAGTTATATCAAAAGGAGATATTAGAGTTTCATGTTCCCAAAATCCTCCTTTTTGGAAATCATATTTGAAAGTTTCATTGGTTGGGAAAATCAATACTATTATTGCACTTGAAATTAGCATTAACAGTATTTTTACAAATGAAGACCAAAACTTTCTAAATCTTGTTTTATTTGTTTTCACTTTGTTGTTTTATTTTTTTTGTTAGAGCTGTACAGAAAATAAAATCATTAAGTTCTTTATTGGTTGAGCTTAAAACGTTTTTATTATCTCCTTGCCACCATAATTCTCCTTTATGAATATAGTAGATTTGTTCACCTATTTCAACAACAGAATTCATATCGTGAGTGTTAACTATGGTTGTAATGTTGAATTCGTGTGTTATATCATATATTAATTCATCAATTAGAATGGAAGTTTGTGGATCGAGCCCTGAGTTGGGTTCATCACAAAAAAGATATTTAGGTTTTGCAGCTATTGCCCTTGCAATTGCAACTCTTTTTTTCATCCCACCACTTATTTCTGAGGGCATCATTTTATTCACTCCCTTAAGATTTACTCTCTCTAATGAAAAATTTACTTTATCGAGCATTTCATGATATGATGATTTTTGAAACATCCTAATGGGATACATAACATTTTCTTCAATAGTCATTGAATCGAATAATGCTCCTCCTTGAAAAACCATTCCTATATATTTTCTAACATTTATCTGCTCTTCCACACTCATTTTATTAAATGCATTTCCACCATAGAGAACGTCACCTTGTTCGGGCAAATGTAATCCTACTAATGTTTTCATCAACACTGTTTTACCGCTGCCACTTAAACCAATAATTAAGTTACATTTTCCCTGTGCAAACTTAATATTAATATTTTTAAGAATTTGTTTTCCATCAAAGGATTTAGAAACATTTACAAGTTCAACCATTAGAAAAATAGATTAGTCATTAAAAGATTTATTACCATTATTGCAACACTGCTTTGAACAACTGCTTTTGTGCTTTGTATTCCAACTTCAACCGACCCTCCCGTCATGGTGTATCCTCTATAGGCTGCTATGGATGAAATCAAAATTGCATTTACTGCTGTTTTTGAAATTGCATAAACTATGTCATAGGTTGCAAATTCGAGCCGAATGCCTTCAATGTAGTGGAAGGCAGACAATCCACTTAGCATACCTCCAAAGCCTCCTCCAATTAGTCCTATAAATATGCTAAGCACAATTAGTAGTGGGAAGAAAACCAAGCAGGCAAATATTTTGGGGAGAATTAAATAATTTGCAGTGTTTACGCCCATAACTTCCATAGCATCAATTTGTTCGGAAATCCTTTGAGAACCTATTTCTGAAGCTATCATTGAGGCACATTTTCCTGCCAAAATCAGGGATATGACTGTTGGGGCGAATTCCAAAATTAGTGCTTTTCGGGATGCATATCCATATATCCAAGATGGGTAGATTGGATTTTGAAGGTTGAGAATCATCTGAATAACAACAGCTGCTCCAACAAAAACTGAAATTACACAAACAATTGGGATAGAATTAACACCTAAGGCATCTATTTCATGTAGCATCTGCCTTTTGAATATATGCATATTCTGAGGCTTTCTAAACGCTTCTTTCATCAAAAGAAGGTAGGAGCCAAACTCTATGAAAAAATTTTTAAGTAATAGCATTAATAAATTTCTATTTTTGTTTCATTATCTTCTTGCGAAACCCTGATTTTTTTCTTTTTCTTATCCCTATTTTCAAGAATAGCCTCAGAGATTGGGTCCTCAACATATTTTTGAATTGCTCTTTTCAAAGGCCTTGCCCCAAATTGTTTATCTATTCCCTTTTCAACTAATAGTTCTTTTAAATCAGCTGTGAATTCGATCGTAAATTCAAGGCTTTTTAGTCTTTTGGTTAGTCTGTTAAGCTCAATATCTATGATTTCAATAATATCGTCTTTTTCAAGTGAACGGAAGAAAACAATATCATCAATCCTATTTATAAACTCTGGAGAAAATGTTTTATTTATATCGTTATCTATAATACTTTTTTCTATTTCCTCAATCTTGCTTGTTCTTGCCAAGGTTGAAAAACCAACACCTATTCCAAAGTCTTTTAGCTTTCTACTGCCAATATTTGAAGTCATAATTATGATGGTGTTTTTGAAATCTACCCTCCTACCTATTGAGTCAGTTAAATTTCCATCATCCAAAATTTGGAGCAATATGTTAAATACATCTGGATGGGCTTTTTCAATTTCATCAAACAAAACAATTGAATATGGGTGCATTCTTACTTTTTCAGTTAATTGACCTGCCTCATCATGTCCTATATAGCCTGGAGGAGATCCAATTATTCTTGAAACACTATGCTTTTCCATATATTCACTCATATCTAACCTTATGAGGTTGTTTTCAGAATCAAACAAATATTTTGCTAACTCTTTTGCCAAATGGGTTTTCCCAACTCCTGTTGGTCCAACAAAAATAAAGGAGCCTATTGGTCGATTAGGGTCATTTATTCCAACCCTTGCTCTTCTTATGGCTTTAGAAATTTTAGATACTGCTTCGTTTTGTCCAACAACAGAGGCTTTTAGGATTTTTTCCATTTTGAGTAGCTTTGTTGATTCATCAGAACTTATTTTCTGAATCTTAACACCACTCATCATTGAAATTACATTTGCAATATCATTTTCACTGACTTTAATATAGTTGTTCTCAATCTCTTTTTCCCAAAACTTATACTTAACAACCAAATCTTCGTTTAGCTCGTCAATTTCATTTTTAAGTTGTTTTGCTTTTTCAAATTCTCTTCTGACAACTACTTCTTTTTTTTGAGCTTCAAGTTCACTTACTCTATTCTCAATTTCAACAAGTTCTTTTGGAACTCTTAAATCCTTAACATGAGCTCTTGCTCCTGCTTCATCCAATGCATCAATAGCCTTATCGGGTAACTGCCTATCGTTAATGTATCTTTCGGATAGTTTTACGCAAGCTTCAAGTGCCTTATCTTCATATTTTACTTTGTGATGCTGTTCATACTTGAACTTTATATTTTTTAGAATAGTGAGGGTTTGTGAGGCTGTTGTAGGTTCAATCATCACTTTTTGAAACCTTCTTTCTAATGCACCATCAGCCTCAATATTCTTTCTATATTCACTAAGGGTTGTTGCACCAATGCATTGCAATTCTCCTCTTGCCAAAGCAGGTTTGAAGATATTGGAAGCATCTAACGAACCAGAAGCATTTCCTGCTCCAACAATAGTGTGTATTTCATCAATAAATAGAATTATTTCAGGATTTTTTTCAAGCTCAGTAATCAATCCTTTAAGTCTTTCTTCAAATTGCCCCCTATATTTGGTTCCAGCCACAACTGAAGCTAAATCTAAGGTGTATATTTTCTTTCTATACAATGTGTAAGGAACGTCTTTTGCTGCAATCCTTAGGGCTAATCCTTCCGCAATTGCACTTTTACCAACTCCTGGTTCTCCAATCAAAATTGGGTTATTTTTCTTCCTCCTTGAAAGAATTTGAGCAATCCTTTCCATTTCGGTTTCTCTTCCAACAATTGGGTCTATTAGTCCCAGCTCTGCTTGTTTGGATAAATTTTTTCCAAAATTGTCTAAAAAAGGTGTTGGTTTCTTTTCTTCCTTAAGTGAACTTACTTTTTTATGTTTTTTTAGAGATGATTTGTCTTCAAATGAAAATTCTTCTTGAGAATCATCACCAAATTCCATATCCTCTGAGGCCTTAAATCCAAAATCAATTTCGTCATCTTCCTCTTCTTCAAAATCCTCATCATCCTCTTGCTTAGTGCTATCAAACTGATTTTGAACCCACGTGTGAATTATTTCATAGGTTAAGCCTCTACTGAAGAGAATGTTTGCAACCAGATTGTTGCCTTCTTTCAAAATGGCTGACAAAAAATGTTCAGTTCCAATTTCTTCAGCACCAATATCTGTTGCTTCAAGAAATGAAAGTTTTATTACTCTTTCAGTTTGTTTTAAAAGAGGGACATCTCTCTCTTGATTGATTGCACTAAAAACTCCTTGTTTTTGTATTGTTTGTTCAATTTCCTTTTTGATTGACTGAGCATCAATATTAAATTCAGACAATATTTGCATTGCCTTACATTCTTTTTCGCGTACTATGCCTAAAAACAAATGTTCAACTCCGAAAAAATCACTTCGAAGTCGCATTGCTTCATCACTTCCTGCTTTTATTACGTTTTTGGCGTGTTCTGTTAATTTAGCATCCATATTTAATATGTAAAATGACTTCAAAATTACTAAGATTATCTCAAATAGGAAGAGTTTTGGATTGGATAAATAAATAAAAGATTTCCCCTACATGCCTTATATTGCTATCAATCAAATTATAAACATGAAATTAATTTTATAATTTAAAAATTTAATTCAGAAATTATGCTTTTTTAGAAGTGAAAAATTAATATTCACATATTATTTTGCAATTTTTGTTGATTATTAATTTTTTTATATGTAGTTTTGCATCGAAAATATTTTTTAAGAATTTTTCAATATAATAAACTAAGGATTAGCAGTAAAATAAAAGGAACTATATATATTATTAACATTAAAAACATACATTATTGAATTTATGAGTACATATTATGTTTGCAAAATACCTAATGAAAAAGGGAAACATGAAGTTCATAAGAAATCATGTGAAAATAAGCCTCCAACTGAAAGTTTGATTGAGTTGGGTGATTTTCAAATTTGTTCTGATGCAATTATTAAGGCAAGAACCATTTATTCTGAAGTAAACGGTTGTTATAATTGTTGTTTCCCATGTCATAAGATATAATAGTTCTTTTATCTTCTAATATTTTTTAGCCTTAATTTTTAAGGCTTATATCATCATTATTTCTTTTGCAAGACTTTCTAATTAGTTTTTTGGTCGAATCCAAAATAAAAACTAATTTTGCAGATTATTAGTGAATAATAATTTAATAACAAATATTAAAACCATAAAATATAAATTAAATGGCAAGAGTAAAAGCTTTTAAGGGCCTACGCCCTCCTGTTGAGATTGCTTCAAGTTTAGCATCTCGTCCATATGATGTTATGAATTCTTCTGAGGCAAGACTGGAAGCAAAAGGAAATGAAGTTTCTCTTCTTAGAGTGACTAAGGCTGAGATTGATCTTCCTGAAGGAATTGACGAACATTCAAAAGAAGTATATGATAAGGTAGTTGAAAACTTCAACATGTTTAAGAATGAAGGCTGGTTAGTTAAAGAAAATGAACCAAAACTTTATATTTATGCTCAAACAATGGATGGAAGAACTCAATATGGTATTGTAGGATGTACTCATGTTGATGATTATTTCAATAACAATATAAAAAAACATGAACTTACTCGTAAAGATAAGGAAGATGATAGAATGATTCATGTTAACATAACAAACGCTAACGTAGAACCCGTTTTCTTTGCCTATCCTGCACATAAAGAAATTGACAACATTGTTTCTGATGTTGTTGCAAAAGAAAAACCTATTTATGATTTTATTGCAAAAGAAGATGGTTTTGGACATAAGTTTTGGGTTATTAACGACCAAGCAAAAATAAAGAGAATAGAAGAAATTTTTGAAAAAGAAATTCCTTCACTTTACGTTGCCGATGGTCATCACAGAACTGCTGCTGCTGCAAGAGTTGGACAAGAAAGAAAAGCTAAGAATCCAAATCACTCAGGAAATGAAGAATACAACTATTTCATGGCAGTAATTTTCCCTGATAACCAATTAAAAATTATTGATTACAATCGTGTTGTTAAAGATTTGAATGGTTTAAGTGAAGATGAATTTATTGCTAATTTAAATAAATCATTTGTTGTTGAGAAAATGGGTTCTGAAATCTACACTCCAACAAAACTTCACGAGTTTAGTATGTATATGAGCGGGAATTGGTATAAGATGACTGCAAAAGAAGGTACATACAACGACAGTGATCCAATTGGAGTTTTAGACGTTACTATTCTTTCAAACTTAGTTTTAGATGAGATATTAGATATTAAGGACCTTAGAACTTCTAAGAGAATTGATTTTATTGGCGGAATTAGAGGTTTAGGCGAATTGAAAAGAAGAGTTGACAGTGGTGAAATGAAAGCTGCATTTGCTCTTTATGCTGTTTCTATGAAACAATTAATCGATATTGCTGATAGTGGAAACATTATGCCTCCAAAGACAACCTGGTTTGAACCTAAGCTTCGTTCTGGATTAGTAATTCACGAGTTAGAATAAGATAATTTTCACATTTAGAAAAAAAATAGCCGTTATTGTTTACAATTTCGGCTTTTTTGTTGTTATAAATTTATATTGAAGAAAACTTGATTAATAATTATTTTTTAGTTTTCTTTGCAAACGATTATTTAATAAATTTTAGGCTTATGAAAAGAATTAAATCTATTTATGTCTTACTTGTTTTAATATTACCAATATTATTTTCAAGTTGCGACCCAGAGGAAAGTTTTGAACCAAAATTTGAGGATGGAATCCCTCCTACTGGTCTTTATTTCAAAGCTAAAATTGGGGATGTTGTTTGGCAAGGAAATGATTTAGCTCAAATGTTTTCAAAAACTGAACCCCAAGGAAGCGAAAACAAAATGATTGACTTTGTTGCATGTTCAGATCTTGACAATATGATAACACTAATTCGCAATAGAGTTTATGTTCATGTTAATGTTAATGATGATGGGAGCTTTTCAGGATACAGAGTGCAGTATGTTAAAAATAAATCATATAGCAACACAGGTGGATATTTTAATTTTGATGAATGGATGGAGTATGAAAATGGTTCATTGAATGTTATTAAAAATGAAAATGGTAGAATAACTGCTAAGTTCACTGGGAAATTAAGCCCTGTGAATAATTATGCCGAAGACGTAGATGTAATTATATATTTTCAAGAATTTCCAATAAATCCTGTTGTTAAGAAATAAACTAAATAAAAAATATCATGGGAAACAAAAAAGAACTAACAACAATAATTGTTGGATTATTAATATCAATAAGTTTATTATTTGTTGGTTATTTTATTTTCAAAGGATTAAAGTCATTCAGTGACAAAGATAGAGTTGTGACGGTTAAGGGCTTGGCAGAAAAAGAAATTAAAGCAACCAAAGCTTTTATTAATATTAAAGTTAGTTTTTCGGGAGATATTCCTCAAGATATTATTGCAAAGACTAATAATCAAGTTGATGCAATAAAAAAATATTTAAAAGAAAAAGGCTATAAAGACTCAGACATTAAGGAAGAACAAGTAAGCATTTATGATGGTAAGGAATATTATAGATATGACTACGAACTAAAGGAAAAAATCAAAATAGACCGTTATAGAGCAACAAGATTAATCACAATCACAACAGATAAGGTTGAACAAGCAAAGGAGATGAGTAATAATATTGATTTAGACCTAATCAATAAAAACCTGTCCTCAGACATTAATTGTGATTATAAGTTTCCTGAGCTAAATAGTATTAAACCAGCCCTAATTGCTGAAAGCACCAAGAATGCTCGTTTGGCAGGAGAACAATTTGCAAATGATTCCAAATCCAAGCTTGGAAAAATAAAAACCGCATCACAAGGGCAAATATCAATTGCAGGTCGCTCCTACTATGAAGAAGATGCAATATCAACAGCCCCAAAAGAAGAATTTTTACAAAAAGCAAGAGTTGTTAGTTCGATAGTATTTTTCTTAGAAGACTAATAATCTATTCAAACAAATAGAATAGGGATGAATCTATCCATAGATGATGATAATTCAATAAAATATATTGAAGCTAAGACCATATTATCCAAATATAAAGAACAAGATTCTTGGTTTGGCATTTCATATAGTATGAATCTTTACAGAGGATGTCAGCATGGATGTATTTATTGCGACACAAGAAGCGAGTGTTATGGGATAAACGATATTTCAAAAATATCTGTCAAACAAAATGCCATAGAACTATTAAATAAAGAATTATCATCTAAACGAAAAATAAAATCAACCATAGGAACAGGTTCCATGAACGACCCTTATATGCCACTTGAAAAAGAATTAGAAATGACTCGTAAGGCATTAGAGGTTATTGCACAAAAGAAATTCCCTGTTCATATTATAACTAAAAGCAATTTGGTTGAAAGAGATTATGACCTTATTCAAGAGATTTCGAAAACTTATGCCGCAGTTAGTTTTACCATAACCACTTTCGAAGATGCTTTATCTCAAATAATAGAACCATTCTCCCCCAAATCATCATTGCGTTTTGATGCAATGAGGTTTTTAGCACAAAAAGGTATCTATACAGGAATAACCCTAATGCCAATTCTCCCTTTTATTAATGACACTCAAGAAAACATAAAATCTATAATTAATAAGGCAAAAGACTATGGAGCTTCCTATATATTTCCTGCCTTTGGAGTAACATTAAGAAAAGGCTCAAGAGATTTTTTCTATCAAGCATTAGATACCTCCTTCAAAACAATGAAAGAGAAATACAATAATGCCTTTGGAGAGCAATACGTTTGTTCAAGTCCAAACCATAAAAAACTACAAGATATTTTTGAAGAAGAAACCTATAAATTAGGAATTTCACAAAAGATTGAATTCTTTAGCCCCAAAGAAGAGCCGCAACTATCCCTATTCTAAACTAAAAAAGCTGAAAGGAATCCCCTCTCAGCTTTTCAATAAATAAAAACATATAATCTATTATTCAATAGGAATATATATTTCCGTTCTAAGCTTTTTAGGTTCAACCTTTTGAGGATTGTTTAAATACTTTTCAAGCCAAGGAGCATTTCTAAACTTATAGTCCTTATCGGCTAAATATTCATTATAAATTATATCATATACAGATCTAAAATTATCATAACTGCCAGTGTAGTGAAACATCAAATACCTACCCCCTTCAATCTCTTCAATCTTAATTTCATCACCATCCTCAGCATCTTTATTTATGGTAACACAAGCCTTAAAACGACATTCCTCTTTAGGAGTTGTTGAAGGGTCATCAGGATAAATGCCTAAAAACTCCATCCTCATACTAAAAAGCTTATTTTGATTAATAAAAGCCCATAACTTAGCCCAACAAGTAGAATAATCTTGATTACCATACTCCCCAACAACAGTAAAAACAGCCGCCTTTCTCTTAGTCCGTTCAATAAGCTTCGGAACCTTTATATCATACTCACTACTTATTCTATCTTTTTTAAAAAGCATAACAATATCAAATTTTTAAATTAATGAAAACAAAACCGCAATAACAGAAACAATAAAGAAATATCCAACATCAATCAAAGCCAATGTAATATATCTCTTCCAATTGCTAATTTGAAACTTAAGATTAGATTTCATCCAAGCACAAACAGCCACAACAACAATAACAGACAGCCAAATTGAAATTGGAGTTAACACAAAATACATAAACACAACAAAAGCAGTTGAAATAAATTGAAAAAGCATAGTTAAAAACACCCCTCTTGACTTACAAGTACACTTTTCCCCATTCACAACATCAGCACCACAAGCACACTCATACCTTACAGCCTTCATCCACGTTTTAGGAAATAAAAAGCCATACCAAAGAGCCCCTGCAAGAAAACTAACAACAACCCCTCCACAATACCATAACCATGATATTTGTTCAAAAGGACAATAATCACTACAAATTGTTTCCATATTTTTAAATTTTTTAGATTAATAAATGCAAAGGAAATAATAATTTTGATATCTATCTAACTTTTTTAAAGAAAAACTTCAAGAAATTAGATATTAATTTAATTAAAAAAATCCTTTGAGAGAGATATCATGTCACACAATCCGCTCGACTTTGTCGATTTGCATGGCAAAGAATCCTTATAGTAATATAGCGTGGTACTATAAATACTGCACGACGGAATGAAGGAAGAGGGAGGAGAAACAGAAGTTGGGCATTGTTACCATTGTG
>Ga0172378_10003623_pt1 | contig 14506 bp, 9 predicted proteins | sample GrowelOW332metaG_FD_119755 | JGI IMG/M metagenome (GOLD analysis project Ga0172378, IMG submission 119755) | Groundwater microbial communities from an aquifer near a municipal landfill in Southern Ontario, Canada - Pumphouse #3_1 metaG | ecosystem: Environmental > Aquatic > Deep subsurface >... | reverse complement strand
TATGGTGTGGCTCTTTCTACTTCATGTGATCTCATTATAGTGTAGGTTTGAGTAGAAGGCGACTTGTAGATCCGTAGCTCCGAGAGAGAGACGTAGCTTCGGAAAGCTACGATACGTCTCCTTCACCCCAAACCTTTGCTGCGCTCAGCTTTGGAGGCCCCGATCGTATTGATGCGCCAAAACAAAAATATTGCTTGACAGCCAAGACGACATTTGAATATTAGAAAATTCTTTGGTTCTATAAGGAGGTATTATGAACAGGCTAATGAAACCATTTCTTTATATTGTGCTTTTGGTTTTATTAATTTCATGCGAAAGTCGTAAGACTGTGGCTCCGGAAGTATCGGGGTATCCCACACTCAATTTCGCTGAGGAGAAGATTGATCTGGAAAATGGAGAGTATAGATTCAGGCAGATTATCGCAGTACAATCTCATAATCCGGAGAATTTCACCTATGCCTACAAAGTGGAGACTCTTCAAAATCTTTCCCTGCCGGGTATTGAAACAGATGATTCCGGCTGGATATTATGGCCCGGTGCTACCATTTGGACAGATAAAGACGAATTGAGTTTCGATTTTGAATCTGTAAATGGAAGTCTGACTAACCTGGTAAATTCCGTAAGCGCCAGGATCAGGTTTCCGGATGGACATATAGAAGAGCTGTCCTCACCGTTCAAGAGCAATCGGATTTTCGGTAGCAGATTGATTAGCCCCTCAGAGTATGGGGGCACTTATACTCTGGGGATCGAATTCATTTTGACGGAGGAGATTGGTGATGTATATGTGGACGGCAATTACGCTCATCATTTCATGTATCGCATCAATCAACTTGATTCCGACCACAATGTAGTCTCGGAGGGAACCTGGTACAATTCCATAGACTGCCCAGACATCCGCAGGATTCATCTGTCTCAACACTCCGAGCCGGCAATACTGAGCAATGAAGGCGATAGTTTCACAGAGTTCGAATATTATGTGGTAAGCAGAACCGGGGTCATCCAACAGGATCCGGGATCATTTGTATTCCGGGCTATATCTGGATTCCGGCCAGTAGCTATGATCTACCCCCAAACCGCCGTAGGTATCGGAGCCTATCATTATACAATGCAAGATCCCGGATGGGATCCACCCTTACCTACTAACAACAACGGTTATTTCAGGTCTCTGTGGAATAATGAAGGAGTATGGGAAGCCATCAACTCCGTGGATTTCAAGCTGCACATCCAATGGGGATACAGTGGACAATACAACGATAATAACCCCATAAACACTTGGGAAACCAATGTTGTCCTGGACGAAAACGGGGTAGATTACTCCAGCAACATAGTCGCTTTCTGGTTGCGTTTTGATAGTGACCCCTTCCCTAATCAGGATTATTATGCAGGCTCTGAAATAGTTAATGATACTAATGGAAACCCCTGGCTGAGAATTCATAACCTGAACCATATGAGCCGATATCATGTATTTGAAAACATGAATGATGGGATTCATTTGTTTGAGGTGATGGCGGAAGATCTTCAGGGTGAATTGAGTGATGTATGCCGATATGAGTTCAACCTGGCGCATTATGACGCTCCTTCTGCACGAGATGGATTGTTGATTATCGATGGCGATTCGGACAATGCAAATATGTCTCCTGATTATTATGTCGATTCGTTCTACTCCAATGTGGTACCGAGTACATTGGCGCCGGTATATTCCATGGAATTTGGTCAAACAGTATCAGCGGCTGCAATGATGAATCGCAAGGCTGTATTGTTCCACGCAGATAATCCTGTGTCATCAGTCGATCTTAGGAATCATCTGGATGCTTTGAATATCTATCTGAGTAATAATGGAAACCTGATTCTAAGTGGTACACACAAACTGATGAACTTCATCACAGAAACGAGCATGCATTATTATACTGAGCATATCATCAGTGATAAGTTTGGGATCAGCGATCCTGGCTTACTGGAAGTAATGGGTACGGGGCTACATTTGAATCCATTCTTTATTAAGGGTATTGGACTGCAGCAGTATGGGGATATTCCACTCAATCTGGGAGATCCCTTCAATCCCATTGTGGAACTCGGACAAGGTCTATCGGCTGTTCTGCTCCTTGACCCAGCGCTTGATCTGGATTGGATTTATTCGGTCGGTTGTAAACCAGTAGACCACGAAGTCTTCCCACCCACACAGGAACAGTATGAATATTATTCCTCGAAATATGTGGGATATCGCCACAACAGCGGCCAATCCAAGGTTGCAGTATTCACATTCCCTCTGTCCTACATGCAGGAGGAAGCCGTAGCCAACATGCTGGAATTGGTGGCAGAATATTTTCTGGCTGAAGATTATGCTCAAGGGAGGAAACAATGAAACGTCTAATGTTGATTACCCTGATGTTGCTGGCTATCGCTGCATGGGCTTTGCCCCTTGAAGAGAGAAACCCGGATCGAATGATGAATGATTATTATGTGGACAACGGAATTTTTGACTTCACTTTAAGCAATTATGGCATAATATCCTCTTTGAACTATCTACAGGATTATCGCCTATTGTATCAATCCGGCATCTGGATCTCGGGCAAGAGATACCGCAAAGATGATCTGGGCCGCCAATTGTATTGGCTACACTATCCACCTCAGGATGCCAATGATTTGGTGTACGAGGGGCATGAGCTCTGGAATCCAGATCTGGTCGCAGTTCAAGACACACTTAGTTCCATAGGAGTGGATGGTGATGATGATCTTCATGAACTACTACCGGCATACAATCCCTTGAATGAGTATGAATTACCTTCCATACTACCGAATGCCGCGTACTATTATGAGAATGATAGAGTATTGGAAAGCCTTATGGGAGTTCCCGCTCCGATCCCCTTCGATCCCTTCAATAGCGAGACCTTCTGTTTTTCCATAGCCCAGGAAGGCTCATTCGAAACTCCAGGCTTCATTACTCACAGCGCTTATTTCTACGACTATTGTCCCTTTGGCACTGAAGGTGATCGGGATTATGGTTCCTCTTCTAGCGTAAACACCCATTATCCCCTGGGTCTGGCAGTACATCAGGAAACATATAGCTGGCCCGTTCAGGATTATTATAAGTACTTGGTTCAGAAGCATGTGATATACAATACCAACGCAGAAGCCAAGATCGAAGACTTGGCCATCTCTCACTACTTTGATGCAGATATGGGCCCGGCTTCCGGGAGCATTGTAATTGCCTCAGATGATAAAAGCGGATTTGTGAAAGGTGAGGGCTATGAATTTGCCTATAGTAGGGATGCCAATACAGGCTTCGGGCAGATACCGTATTATATAGCATCCAAAGTCTATATACCAAATCTGCCCTTCTCGAAGAATCACGCATGGTACTGGCGGGTAGGTGACGGACCGGATGATTATAATCCCCTGAACTACATCCCATATACTATAACAGCAAATCAGAAGTATTGGCTGGCGACCGGCAGAAATCCCGATCCATCGAAATATACTCCCCTGCGACCGGAAAATCCTAACGTGGACGAGTATGAGCAGCCCAGTCCCAACGATACCAGAGTGCTGAACACCTTGTATGGGGCTCAACCGGGGATGGTTGAATACGATGAAACAGATAACGAGGGTAACTACCTGTATCGTCTCTCTCTGGAACCTCATGAATCCATCACTTTCTATGTGATTCAATTTGTAGGAGACTCCCTGGATGATCTGAAGACTCAGTCTCAAGCGATAGAATCCTTCATTGATAATGATTTCTATGTAGATCCAGAAGGTGATCTCACCTCAATCCCTTATCTGAAAGCCATCCAAAATCAGGCCCCGGATACCTTTGTATTGAACTGGTTTTCCATGACCAATCCCCATCACTTTGAAGTAGCATGGAAAGAGTACGGACAACCGGCTTCGCAATGGAACATCATTGAAATTCCGGGAGACAGTCGCAACTATAACCTGAGCGGGATGAATCCCATTACCTATTATGAGATCAAAGTGGGAGCGGTTTACTACAACCCCGATGAAGTGTATCTGGAAAGCCGCACTTTACTGGCTAATCTCACCTACATCGCAGTTGAGGACGAACTGATTACTGCAGTACCCAAACTAACAAATTATCCCAATCCCTTCTCGGGACAGACCCGGATCAACTTTGAACTGGATAAAAGCGCTCATGTGAAGCTGGATGTGTATAACAGCAAGGGGCAGAAAGTGCGCAATCTCAGCAATGGGATATGTGCAGGCGGACTCAATGAATTTGCTTGGGATACAAAAGATGATAAAGGTAGGAGCTGCGCCAGCGGAGTATATTACCTAAGGATGAAGAGCGGAGACAAGATATCCAAGCACAAGCTACTATTGATAAAATAAGCTCAACAACCGGGGCGGGTAATGCTATCCGCCCCCTTTTCCATAGTGTTCTAAAGAGCCGATAATCCGGCTTATCTACTGTTTTACTTTCAGCTCCAGCGCCAGGTACAGCATGGCCATTCCCAACATAAAGCTGAACAAGGTCATAGCAATGGACGGAATCACAGCATACATAGAAATGCTTAAACCCAGCTGCATGTTCCAATACATTATAAAACCCTTTACTGCGACAAAGATCTCGTATGCGCCAAAGGCGAACCAGAGCATAGCCAGAAACCAGTATTCAAAAGTGAATACCGCGCGCAATGGGTTATTGGGATCCTTATGATTTGCCAGAAGCCTGATCCCTGAGATCAGATAACTAAGGCTTATCAATAGAAGCACCATTGAATATACCATAATACGGAGAGAAGCATCTACTTCGCTAAATGAGGATTGAACCCTTAGAAAGAAAAATGCTCCAACTATGCCGACAATAAGCGCTACAATATTCCAGATGCGTGTGCCACCGATGCTGTAACGCAATGGTTCTAATTTCGGTAGAGTTGCATCATCGGAGATATCAATCAATGTGTCCGCGGGGGTGAAGTCGTAACCTCTGTTGCTTAATTCATCCATGATAGCCTTATACACTTCACTATCAGTTTCGGCACTTTCAAACAAACGCTCCAGCTCTTCGCTTTCGTAGCTGGTATAATCCGGGTTTTCGGGGGCAAGACCCGTTTCTTGATCTTTGTAATCCATTTTTTGTCCTTTAGTTTGATGATGGCAATATAATTAAATGCTCTATGCTGTCAAGCCCGGAATCTGAATGTGCACAGAACACAGATATCGCTTGACTGATTTTATTTTCGGAATATGATGGAAAAAAGCATCTGCACAATGTGCTAAGTAGGAGATACATATGAGAATACTGTGTACAATCGTGATTTTACTCAGTCTATTTGCTTGTAGCCAAAAAGCCCCTGAGCTTTCTCAGCAAGAAATTGACGCCATTCTCTCTGAAGTTGAAGCAAATGTGGACAGAGTCGTCCAAGCAGCAAACAACCTAAGTACATCAGCCTTGGAAGAGTATTTGACCGACGGTCCTGAAGCAAATTTCTATATGTCCGGCGCAGCCTATAGTAAACAGGATCTGATTGACATCACCAAAGAGGAGTTTTCTGGCTTCACTTCCCAAAACCTGAGCATCGTAGAACACAACATCCGCTTCATCCAGCCTACCACCGTACTGTATACTGCACAGATGAAGGGTGACAGCACTGACAATCAGGGCTATCAGGAATCGATGAACTACACTGAAACATGGCTTTGGGAAAAGCAGGACGGACGGTGGCAGGTTAGCCATTTACACGAATCCTGGGAGTAACAAACTAAGCGTCCATTCTTCCATGCTTTGAGGCAATCCAGCCTCATGGTGGAATTGTGCCCATTAGAAAGCTCGTACCGAAGGGAGCTTTTGATTCATTCGGCAGAAGTATCTGCCTTTTGGGAATTTGGCAGCCCAGTAGCAAAACGACATTCATGCCTTGACGAGTCACTAAAGACAAAGGATTTCAATTGACATATAAGGCATCGTCCCAAACAATGAATCATAAGAGCGAGATGGAGTAGATCATGTCTTTTGTACATTTACACAACCACACCCAATATAGTCTTTTAGATGGTGCCTGCCGGGTTGACCGGATGGTAAAACTGGCCAAAGACATGGGTATGCCTGCGGTGGCAATCACGGATCATGGTAATCTGTTTGGAGTAATAGACTTTTACAAAACGGCCAAAAAGGCGGATATCAAACCAATCATCGGCATTGAAGCATACATTATCAGTGGCGAATTGGAAGACGAACTAAGCAAGAATGATCCCCGCAATCACCTGGTTCTGCTGGCTCAAAACTATCAAGGCTATCAGAATCTAATGAAGCTATCCTCGATGTCTTATATCAAGGGTTTTTATTATAAACCACGCATTTCCAAGAGTTTGCTCCAGAAACACAGCGAAGGTTTGATCTGCCTTTCTGCCTGTATAAAAGGCGAGATTCCCTCCCTACTCAGCAATAACAGGGTTCGGGAAGCGCGGGAAGCGGCATTGTGGTATAAAGAGCTCTTTGGAGATCGCTACTATCTGGAGATCCAAAACCACAACCTCGAAATGGAAAAGACGGTGATGCCCCAGGTGATCGATCTGGCAAAAGAGCTGAACATCCCGCTGGTACTGACCAACGACTGCCACTACTTGCATCAGGAAGACCATGAAGCTCACGATATCCTGCTCTGCATACAGACTGGGAAACTGCTGAACGACCCCGGCAGAATGCGCTATAATACTACTCAACTATACTTTAAATCTCCTCAGGAAATGCAGGAAATATTTCCTGATCTGCCTGAAGCCTTCGAGAACACAGTTAAAATTGCTGACCGCATAGATCTGGAATTGCGATACGACAAATTTCTTTTACCCAAGGTGGAGACACCTCCAGAATTTAGCGAAATGGGAGAATATCTGCGCCATCTGTGTTATCAAGAAGCTCGGATCAAGTATCCCCAGCTTAATGAGGAGGTTCGCGATCGAATAGAATATGAGCTGGGCGTGATCAAGCGTATGGGCTTCGAGGGCTACTTCCTGGTGGTGAAGGACATCATCGACAATGCCCGCAAGCAGGATGTTCCGGTGGGTCCTGGTCGCGGATCGGCAGCAGGCAGCATTATTGCCTATCTATTGAACATCACCAAAATTGACCCCATCAAGTACGGTTTGCTCTTCGAGCGCTTTTTGAATCCAGACCGCGTCAGCATGCCGGATATCGACATAGATTTCTGCGCGCATAAACGGGGAAAAGTCATTGATTATATAGTACAGAAATATAAACGGGAAAGCGTAACCCAGATCATTACCTTCGGCACTCTGGGCGCGAAAAGCGTAATCAAGGACGTGGCGCGAGTGCTTTCTGTACCTGCAGCAGATGCCAACACCATCACTAAGACCATCCCCGGTCTGGTAAAAAGCCTGGAAGAAGCACAAAAGCAATTCCCGGAATTTGTACATCTGATCAATCAGAATGAATTGTATCAAAGCATCTTGAAACATTCCATGGTATTGGAAGGTCTGGTGCGTCAAACCGGTATTCATGCCGCCGGAGTAGTGATTGCCCCTGGAGATCTGACTGAGTATGTTCCTCTGGCCTGCAGCATCCAAAAAGACGGAGAAAAGGTTATCCTAGTTCAGTATGAAGGCAAATGGCTGGATGAGCTGAAAATGCTGAAGATGGACATCCTGGGATTGAAAACCCTTACACTGATCAAGAAAACCATCGATCTGGTGCAAGAAAGCCACAATGAAAGTATTGATATCGATAGCATCCCCCTTGATGACAAAAAAGTGTATTCCATGCTCAGTAAAGGCGAAACCGACGGTGTATTTCAGTTTGAAAGCGATGGTATGCGCAAATACCTGATCGAATTGAAACCCAATATGTTTGAAGATCTCATTGCGATGGTAGCGCTGTATAGACCAGGTCCCATGCAGTTCATCGATAGCTACATCGCTCGTAAACACGGAAAAGAGAAGGTTATTTACGATCACCCCTTGGTCGAAAATGCCCTGAAAGGTACTTATGGCGTAACGATATATCAGGAACAGGTGATGCAGATATCGCGGGAATTGGGCGGGCTTACTGGTGGTGAGGCAGATACTCTGCGCAAAGCCATGGGCAAGAAAAACTCCGAATTGATGATGAAATTCCGAGAAAAGATCATCGAAGGAGCGGCAAAAAACCAGGTCCCATCCAGCACCATCGAAAAGATCTGGCAGGATTGGCTTCATTTTGCCGAATACGCTTTTAACAAGAGTCATGCCACATGCTATGCATTGGTGGCATATCAAACGGCATGGCTTAAGGCTCATTACCCGGTAGAGTTTATGGCCGCTCTGCTCTCCCTGGAAGATGATCCCAGCGCTGTCCCGATCAAGATCGAAGTATGCAAAAGCATGGGCATCAACATTATCCCGCCTAATATCAATCGCAGTAATGCAGAATTTAGCGTTCACGATTGCGATGTGCTTTTTGGTTTGAGAGCCATCAAGAACCTGGGAGATGCTGCAATGCGCGCGATCATAGAAGAGCGTGCTCACAACGGCCCCTTTAGCAGTATCTTCAATTTCTGCTCGCGACTGGATAGCTCCTCAGTAAACAAAACTGTGCTGGAAAGCCTGATCGCCAGCGGTGCAATGGACGAACTGGAAGGTAGCAGAGCACAGAAATGGGCAGTAATAGAACAAGCCCTGGCGCTATCCAGCGGAGATCAACGCGACCGCAGAAGAGGACAAACCACCTTGTTTGACCTTTTCGCAGATAAAGAAGACGATAGCGATTATTTCCCGCCCCTGCCCAGTGTAGAGGATTGGACATATCTGTATCAACTGGATCAGGAGAAAGCAGTACTGGGATTCTATATGAGCGGACATCCCCTTTTCGAATACCGCAGCTTGGTTAAAAACATCTGCAATGCCAATTCCATCAGCGGTAAGACCAAGAACAGCGAACTGCAAATGGTAGGAATCGTCTCAAACATCAGCAGAAAAAAGGATTCCAAGGGCGATCCCATAGCTTTTGTGGAAATGGAAGACCTTAACGGTAAGTTTGAAGTACCACTCTTCAACAAAGATTTTGTGAAGTTTTTCCCTTTGATACAGGTGGGAAAAGTGTATTATGTCTTGGGCAACAAAAGCGGCTTCAACGGTAATGATGACGGCATATTGAGGGTGCTACCAGCGGAGTTGATATTGTTTGATGAACTACCGCAAAAACTGGGTGGCAACCTGAAGCTGAGACTCAATCAAGCTCAGATCAAGAAAGGTGTTTTGGTGGAAGTGGCCAGCTGGATAAAACGCAAACCGGGGCAAGTCTCCCTATTTGTAGAAGTAGAAACTAAAGATAATGAGTATTATTCCCTGCAAACCAAGCACAGCGTTTTTCCGGATAACAGCGTATTAGCTTGGCTGGATGCACAAAAGATAAATTACAAACTGGAGATTTTCAGTGTTTCGCAGAATCCTGCTTAGCCTGGCAATACTGTCCATGTCATGCCTGCCTGTATTTGGTCAGGAAATAATGATAGAAAACTACGCGAGCGGAGTGGATATCTGGATACTCTTCCCATACGATATTTTCATCTTTGCCAAAGATGCCGATTACTCCGAGTATCAGGTATCCACTCAGATCACAAATTCCCGCGGAAAACAAGTAGCAGTGGATGAATCCCGCTTGCAGATTCCCAGACGAGATTGGCTGATAGGCACCGCCATCCCTTTCTACAAGAGTTATAATCTGACAACGGGAAATCATCAGTTAAACGTAAGCTTGAGGAATCGTAAATTGGGAGATAAACAAAGCTTCAGCCGTAATTTCAGCGTTGGCAGCCAAGCCACCGAATTGGGTCAGGCCTACTTGATCGCCAAGCGAGAGGACTTCTCCTATCTCCCGGATAACATGAGTGTGAAAAGTCTGGATAGCCTGACCTTGAGACATAGTTTCGCGGTCGGCGCCAGTCAATTGCGTTTGGATCTGGATGGAGAAGAACATGTCTATGAGAATCCAATCAGCCCCTTTGAGCTGGATCTGAAGAGCATCACTGAAAAAGATAGCATTCAGAATCTGCAGATATCAGTGGATGAGATGAACATCCGTTATCAATTGGAACCTTTGCTGTATAAACCATGGTTTTCCTTCAATCTCCGTTATTCTCTGAAAGACCAGATCGCTCAACTGCGCTATGTGGCAAATCAAAACCAATGGCAAACCCTGCGCAGAGTTGCAGCCAATAAACGCTCAGAAGCAATTGAGAGCTTCTGGCAAGCCAACGACCCCACCCCCGGTACTCTGCGCAATGAGAACCGAGAGTTCTTTTATCAGCGTGTGCTGCAAGCCGATGAACAATTTAGCATTCATAAACGCATGCAAGGCTGGAAATCCGACCGGGGAAGGATTTTTATCAAGTATGGACAACCAGACCAGATTGCCAGTGACACATTCCCGATCGGACGACCACCCAGTATAACCTGGCATTATTTTCACCTGAACCGCAGTTTCGTCTTTGTTGATGAGCGTGGTTTCGGGCAATACACATTGAGGAATAAAGAAGATGAGTACATCGATAATTAAAAGAATCTCGCTATGCCTGACGATACTGCTGCTATGCATGGGAGTCGCAGCACAAGAACGCTTGCACATGCATATTGATTATAGTCGTTTTCTCGGTACGGATAAGAACACTGTTCTGCTACTCGATTATCAAATCCCCTACCGCTCCCTGATATTTATAGCAAAGAATAACGCCTATTTTGCTGAAGTGGATGTGGAAGTACAGATATCAAACCAGGACTCAGTGGTCTATACTCAGAGTATTACCGACAATATCGGCATCAGCAGCAAACACGACGCACTATCCACACAAAAATCGTATCTGAACCGCATGAGCTTCATGCTGGATCCGCATAGTTATACCCTCAGTTTCAAGGCTGTGGACGTAAACAGCAACAAAAGCTTCATCTACAGCTTTGAAATCGACGCTCTACCCACCGATACCCGCATCAGCGATGTGGAACTAAACAGCCGGGTATATGCCGATAGCAGCTCCTTTCTGCAGAAGTTTCGGCGCAATGGCAAAGTCTTCGAATCCCTGCCATCAATAATTCTAAACCGGGAATACCACGATAACGCTCACATCTATTTTGAGATATATACTCCAGAAGAAGAAATGGGAATGGCACAACTATTGATATTAAGTTTAGAGCATAAAGACGAGCTGGTGATGGATGAGTATATGGATATTGTTCCCCACAATCCCAGTGAAGGGATTAGCCTGAAGATCCCGCTGGAAGACCTAAAAGCCGGGATATATGAGGGTACTATCAGCTTGCAAGCTGGAGAATCCACAATCAGCCGAAGCTTCGACTTTGTGATCTCCGAGGAAGTGGAATTGATGCTGAGCCTCTTCCCCGATACCGAGGATGAATATGGACTGATGCGCTATTTTATGGCCAGCAAATTGCCTTCAAACTGGGATGCCATGAACGAGGAGGCAAAGCGCAGACACATTACGAACTTTTGGAAGACCATGGCCACTAGCACCGGAATGAGCGAACAGAATGTCATCGATCTGGTGCATGAACGCGTGGACCATGCAAATACATACTACTCATCCCTCAAACCCGGTTGGACCTCCGATATGGGCAGAATCTATATTCGCAACGGAGCCCCTTCAGACATCGAAAAAGGTACCAGCTCGGATGAAAGCCGCTTTGTCCGCAAGGATTACCAGATCTGGAAGTACTCCAGCGGAAACCGTGCCGTTTACGTATTCATAGATATTCAAATGAACAACAACTACCGCCTGATATATGTTTCCGGAGATGATATGGAAGTATCCAATCCGGATTGGCTGAGATTTCTTGGCGAAGACTTCGATACCAGTCTCCTGAGAAACTAAGTAGTGACTTGATGAGTTACTGGTCTGCAATCGGAAGAAATGCATCAGGGAAGTGATGGATACTAAACTCCTCATTTCTGGCATTAAAGAGCAAGACAATTACATCAAACCGAGTATTGAACTTGTCATATTGAGGATTTTGCTTACAATATACTTGTGCAACTCTGGAAATATGCTTCTGTTTGGTATATGAGACATTGTCCAGAGCGGTTTGAATAGAGTGATAGGAACGTGTTTTTACTTCGACAAATATGAGGTGTTGATTTTTTTCTACGATGATATCAATCTCGCCTTGTTTAACTCGAAAGTTTCTGCAAAGCACATTGTAGCCGTTTGTTACGAGATAATCAACGGCTAGGGTTTCTCCTGTTCGGGCCAGTTCCTGGTTTAAACTTTGTTTCATGGACTCAAGAAAAAGCTTGACGTATAAATTGTCAATGATATTGAAGGATACATGAATAGACTAATCACCGAAAGGTGGAGGGAAGTATGAAAAAAGTTATATTGAGTGTAATCGTTATCGCGACGATGTTTGGCCTCTTGCAGGCAGCGCCTTTTCAGACGCTTGGCATGTTGCGTACTCCGGATGCCTATGTATTACCACATAAGGCAGCAGAGTTTATGTTGGCCGGTTATTATCGTGACATTGCAATGCCTGTGGAATACGACGGCTTTGTCCCCTACATGATGGCCGGAGTAGGTCTCTTTAACCGCTTGGAACTAGGTTTGTTCGTGGGCGACAAAGTTGAAGATGAACCCTTGGTATATTTTTTGAATTTAAAATTTAAGGTACTGCAGGAGACTCCGCGTATTCCGCAGATTTCTGTAGGTATGGACAATATCCTGTCTCCGATGACTAATCACAGAGTTCAGGACATGGTTCCTGGTGATGACTTCTATACTCACCCGGACAAAGCAGGATACGAGAACTATTCGCCTTATGCAGTTGCATCAAAGCAGGCAGTACTTTTCGGTATCCCATGGATGTTCAACCTCGGGATCGGTTCAAACCGTTTCGTAGGTCAAGCAGGACGTGCCCGTAGGTTCAATGGTCTGTTTATGTCTGCTGAATTGTCTCCGATCAGAAACCTTGCCCTGCAAGGTGAATTCGACGGTCATGAATTCAACGCTGGCGTCAAATACAGCTGGAAGAACTGGGGCGTCAAGGTTGGAGCACAAGCTCTGGAAGACCTCACTAAGGACAATGGTTACGAAGACAACCTGAGAATTGCATTTGCTCTCTCTTACCTCTTCGACAAATATGCCGAAGCACAGCGTCGTCCTGATCTGAAGCGTTATGCCGTGGATAGCGATCTGGAAGAACCCTACCTTGTGGATTCTGGTACTCTGCCTCCTCAGGAAGGTATCATTATTCCTCCGACTGGTACAACCACTGATCCCACAGATCGCGAAGTAGTTATCATTCCTCCGCAAGAGACCAAACCCAAAACTGGCACTGGAGAAGTAGCTCTGGGTACATCCAGCTCCGGAACCACTCTGGAGACACCTGGTCTTACCGGTAGTGGCGGAAGCACATCCTATTCTCAGCTCTCTCCCGAAGTTCGGGATCTGCTGGAAGAGTTGAAGCAGTTGCGTGCTGAACGCGAGAAAGCCCAGAAGTCTCTTGATGATCTTCGTTCTTGGATTCAAGAGCTGAAAGCTGAACGGGATTAAAGCATACATATAACATAGCGGTGGAACGTAGGATTCATACTTTCCTATGTTGAAGCAGTACGCCAGGGTGCAAGCTGTATCCTGGCGTGCTTTTATTCACTGCAAATTAACTTAATGAGAGTCTAAAGTGAGCGGGGTTATGAAAAAGAATTTTATTGTGTTTTTGCTCCTTATGTTTGGGTTGACTTGCTTTTCTTATTTATCTGCCCAGACCATTGAGTACGACGAGAATGTGACTGTTGAGCAGCTACAAGAAGAAATCCGCATTCAGAGGCAGGAATTGCGAAAAGTCGCCAAAGAATTCTTGGTTGACGCGCTTCCGAGTGTCATTGAATTGAACCCTGCGCAAGCAAATGCAGAGTTACAAGAATTCAGCAGTACATTAAGCTTGCTGGGTGACAACGATGTCTTGTATCTTTTGGGGCATATGTATGCCAGAGCAGGTGAGAATGACAGAGCTATTTCCATATTCGACTCACTCCTGAAGACAGATCTGAATTATGGTGCACGCAAAATGCTCAATATTGTGTTGTACCGCAAACTGACCGAACTCCTGCAAGCCGGAGAGCGTCAGACAGCCAGAGACTATTTGAGCGCCATCGTTTTTGATAACTACAATACAGAGCAGTATTTCCCTGCTTATCTTTATCTCTACTCGGATCTAGGCACAGATAGTAAACATTTTGATGACGTATCAAATCTTATAATGCGCTACAACGGAAACCGGGAGATCGTCTTGAACGCGCTTCTGCCGCTAAAACAGAACGTTCTGAACCGTTTAAACTCATTGGACATAGACACGTTTTATCAATCACCCAGCAAAGCAGCATTAAAAGACTTGTCAGGGCAGATTGATCAGATCAAATTGGATATTACAGCCATCTACAACGAAATAATCGGCATGGAAGGAATTCTCTTCCTGGATACCATTATTGAAAACTATGACATAGAAATGAGCGGTTTGGATGAGTTAAAGCACTTGATGACAGATTATG
>Ga0172378_10003622_pt1 | contig 14509 bp, 10 predicted proteins | sample GrowelOW332metaG_FD_119755 | JGI IMG/M metagenome (GOLD analysis project Ga0172378, IMG submission 119755) | Groundwater microbial communities from an aquifer near a municipal landfill in Southern Ontario, Canada - Pumphouse #3_1 metaG | ecosystem: Environmental > Aquatic > Deep subsurface >... | reverse complement strand
TCGGTGGTGGATTCCTCCGCCGCCCTGCGTTGGGGCAAAGCCTGCAAAATCCCAAAAGAGATCCGCGAATGGCCGGACGTGGGCCATGTGATTCCGCTCGAGATCGGCTGGCAAAAACTGTTCGACGACGTCGCCGCCTTCGTTCTCAAGCACTCGTCTTCCCCTTTGAACGGCGACGGTTAAGCGCGCTACTTCGTCATGCCGCTGGCAAACTCCAAGGCGAGCAGGCTGTATGAGGTGACGAGCACAGGATCGTTTTCCCACCAGCGATTGTTTTCGTTGATCCAAGAGCCGTCCGGCCTCTGGAGTCCGATTACTTTTCTGATCAGAGCTTCTCGCCAAGCGAGGGAGCCGCCCCCTTCTTGCGGAATCGCATCCACCTGAGCCGCCGAAAGGGCGCGCGTCAGAATATTATAGTAAAAATAAAGACCTTGGCCACCCTGGCCCGGATTTTCATCCAGCGTCCAATGCTTCGTGCAATAGTCAAGCGCCGAGATCACGCGCGGATCGTTTCGCGTCAGCTGGGTATGCATCATGGAAAGTAAACCGACATACGTGATCGAGCCGTAAGAACGCAACTGCGGACGCCCCTGCGCGCCCGTCATGCCGGCGGGACGCGGGCCCCCCGTTCCGCCGCGTTTTTCGCCCGCCGGACCTTTGAGGTTACCGCCGGGAGCAAACGACTTGGTATACAGGAAACCGCCCTTATCCTCGCCGTCTTTCTGCTGCATGTTTTCCACATATTTGAGCGCGGCGTCCCAGTTGAGATCCGCCCTCTTTTCGCCCGCCGGACGCAGATCCTCGACAGCCTGCGTGCGGCGCATGGCATCGATCGTAATACCCGTATTGGTCAAATCCGTGTGACGGCGGCCGCCGCGATCATAACCGAAGCCGCCCGCGTGCTCGTCATCGCCCGTGAGCTGGGTAGACGCCGTGTAGTCGCGGGCTTTTTGAATCGCACGGATGACATCTTTGCGCCCCGTGGCGTCCAACCCCATCATGCAGATCGAAGTGTTGTAATTCCCCAGCCCCGCGCCGCCGCGCTCTGGATTGGGCGTATAAATGCCGCCGTCCGGCTGGGCCTTAGAAAGGATGTACGCCACCGCCTTATCGACTTGGCCCGTATAGTGTGCGGCTCCCGCGCCGGCAATAGCCCACAGCGGCAACGCCGTCATCGCCGGATTTTTCTCATCGGACCAATAACCTTCCGCTTTTTGATTCGCCGCCAACCAGGCCAGACCCTTTGAGACCGCAGCCTGAGCTTCTTTCTGAAGTGCCTCCGAAAGAATGGGTTGCGCCGCCTGAGCCGTCAGGATAACCACACTTGTTAAACTAACCAAAAGAAATTGTTTTTTCATCTGTCACCTCTTTCGCTATAAACGTTGTCTTTGACTGACCGGTTCATCCCTTTTTAAGGGCGATGAACCGCAAACCGTTATAGTACGTTTATTATCAGTATACACAATCAGACTCAGTCTGCATAATCGTCTCTAAGTTAGGTAAAAACGATGGCGACAGAACAATCGAAGGCGTTGGAAGTCAAAAATCTCGGTAAGGGGTTTGGCGAGGAAGCAAACCGCGTGACCGTGCTGGACGGTGTGAATCTGGAACTGAATCATGGCGTGTTCGATGCGGTGATGGGACCGAGCGGCTCAGGGAAAAGCACGCTGTTGCACCTTTTGGCGGGACTCCTCACGGCGGATACCGGAGATATCCGGGTTGGCGGCGTATCGATCACGTCGATGAACGACAATGAAGTGACCTGTTTCCGCCGTCGCCGCATCGGCCTGATCTTCCAAGACTTCAACCTGATTCCGACGCTGACCGCCGAGGAAAACATAGCCCTGCCTTTGCTATTAGACCGCAAGGCCCCCGATGCGAAGGAGATCGACGCGTTGTTGGCCAAACTGGGACTGACCCATCGCCGGTCGCACGTGCCCCTCAAGCTGAGCGGCGGCGAGCGGCAGCGCGTGGCGATCGCCCGCGCCCTCGTGACCAAGCCGGACATTGTTTTGGCAGATGAGCCGACAGGCAATCTCGATTCGCCCGCAGGCCGCGCCTTTTGCGAACTGCTCCGCAAAATGAACGAGGAGGAGGGCTGCACGATCCTGATGGTGAGCCATGACCCGGTGGTGGCGGCGGCGGCGAAGCGCGTCCACCTCCTTAGCGATGGCCGCTTTGTCGATTGCTTCGACACCAACCATGATGCGGCGCGGGTATCCAGCCGTTATCTTGAAACGATGAACCGATAGCATATGGGGCGCGAACCGACTTGCGGCGACGCGAATCGACCCGAGCCGGTTTACGTTGACGCAGGTTGATGAGGATCGAAGTCTTATGATCGTCAAATTGGTTTTAAAGAGTCTGCAACACGACAAAATGCGGTTTGCGACAGCCACCCTCGGGGTCGCCGCGGCCACGGGTCTGATGGTTTGGTCGCTTGGCTTGACCATGACCTCGATGGGACAAAGCCGGGAAAAGGTTCGACGCATGACCGCTCCCTACGCCTGCTGGGTCTCGACCGGTCAGGTCGGCGTAAAAATGGATCGCCAAGCCATGGGCGCGATGATGCGGCCTTCACGCGAACAGATGATGGCCGGGATTCCGCCCGATGTGGTCACGGCTATTCAAGCGCTGCCGAGTGTCGCGGATACGCTCTCGTGCAAGGTTATCCGCACCACGCTGGATTTTCGACCTGACGGAAGGGTGATGCAAGGGCCGCCGCTGATGGCCTCCTTGATGCTGGCTTCGACCGCAGGATGCCCTTACGCCGAGGCGAAAGTCACCGGTACCTGGCCCGATCCGGCCGACGAAGAGCCCTCGGTAGCCATCTGCACGGCCGTCTTTGCGCGGCGTCGATTACCGCCGCCGCCGCTCGGTTCGCCGCTGGTGATGATCACGCCATACGGGACCGTCACGGCAAAAATCAGCGCGATCATCGCATTCAAAGAGACCGTCAACGGTTTTCCGACCGCATTTGCCTCCCTCGGCGCGATGAAACAGGCCTCCGGCGGAATATTCGACCCACGGCCGAACCTGTTGCTATGCAAATTGCGCGGGGACGCTGACGCGAAAGCGGTCAAGGCCATCGTTGAAAAGAGCGCATCACAGGCTGGCACGCCCAGCAGGGATGTATCCTTGAAACGCCCTCAAGCTCAGGAATCGCCGAGTCTTCAGCCGGTCCGCAGTCCCGCTTCGTCCCCTCTGACAGCCGTTGAGCGCCGCGAGATCGAATCGCAGTACGTCAGTGATCAGTTACAGAATTTCAAGCGCCAGGCCCCTCTGCTGCTGACCTTGTCGATCCTGACCGCGCTTTGCATGTTGGTCAATGCGCTGACGGTGGGGGTTGAGCAGAAACTCCGCATACTGGCACTGCTCCGCGCGGCAGGCATGACGGTTCGGCAGGTGGCGCATGTGGTTATGTTGGAAGGCTTGGTCATCGCCATCAGCGGCTGGATCGTGGGTTTACTCGGCGGCTGCGCGATTTTAACCCTTTTCGTGAATCGCACAGCGGACGCTTTTCCTGAAGGTGTCTTTCTGGGATGGACAACCCCCGTATGTTCGGCCGTCGGCGTCGCGGTGATTACGGCGGTGAGCCTGCATTGGCCCTGCCGCCGCGCCATGCGCATCCGGCCGCTGGATGTTCTGGTCGAAGATCAAGAAGCCGATTCGTCCTCGCGATGGGCAACCCGCCGGTCTCCGCTGCTGGGATTCATTCTGCTCTTTCCGATGTTGGCCTTCGCACTGCCAATGCCCATCTCGGCCATGACCCGCAGCGTGCTGTTGCTCACGGTCGGCATGCCGCTGCATTTTTTCGGCCTGTTTTTGTTCCTGCCGTTCTTCGTCCGTTTCGTCGAGCGGTTGACCGGACCGGCTTTCAGTGCGGCGCTGGGGCTTGACCCCAAACTGCTGCATCGTCGGATCAGCCGTCATTTCTCGCGCACGGCGGGTATGGTGATCACGCTGGCAGTCGGGCTCGGTTCCTTTTCCGCAATTCACATTTGGGGGTCTTCCATGATGGCTCCCTTCATCCCGAGCCAAGAATTCCCCGATGTCATCGTATCGCTGCTGCCCAACGGTGTCGCCAAAGACGCGGCGGAAAAAGTGTCTAAACTGGAAGGCGTGGACCGCGGACGCTGCCTGAATATTGAGGCTGCCCAATTCTTCCTGCCGGACACGTTCACGACGCAAGTGATGCGCGTTTCAGGAAAAGTACCGCTCAGCCCCAACGTTTTACTGATGGGTACCGACCCTCAAGAGACTTTCGGCGGAACACATCCTCTGGCACCCTTCATTTTCACCGCAGGCGATCGTCTGTCGGCGGCGGATGCGCTCGCAAAAGGCGGGGCATGCGTCATCACCAAAATGTTTTCTCGCGAAACCGGCCTCACCCTTGACGATAACCTCAGCGTCATTAAACGCCCCGCGATGCGGAAAGGACGGGGCGGACTTGGCGGTGGGTTCCCGAACCGTCCGCCAAGCCAACGTTCCGTCGAAGGGCGGGAGTCTCGGGGAGACCCCTCCGCCGACAAATCAGAAAACGCCCAACCGCCCCAGACAGAAACCTTCAAAATCGTGGGCATAACGGATCTGAACTGGCATTTGGTCACCTCTCGCGCACAGTTGCGAGGACAGAACCGCATGCCGGGCAGCACGATGGGCCCGGTCTTTGTAAGCGAGTCGGATGCGCGCCGCCTCAGCGGCAACGCGGAAACGACCAAATTCCTCTGGCTGAATCTGAGCAAGGAATACAGGAAGAAAGGGGCTTTACCCGCAGAGCAGCTTTTAGAGGCTGAAATCCGCAAAGCGATTCACATTGATGATGAGAACACCGTGCGGGTACACCACCGCGACGAAATCGCAGATGGGACCATCGCCCATGGGACGGATTTGATCGGCGACATGGCGCGCGTTCCATTCTGGTCGTTGATTGTCCTCTAAAGCGGCATCATCACCTTACTGATCGCATCGTTTCAGGCGTCCGCCAAAGAGATCGCCGTCATGCGCGCGATCGGCATGACGCGCGGTCAGTTAGGGCGGCTGCTGTTAGGCGAAGCTTTGATGACCGGCATCTGCGGAATTATGCTCAGCCTCCTTTCGGGATTCTGTATCGGCTGGACCTTCACCGGATGGACGCGGGCGTGGATGATGTTTGGCGGCCTGCCGATTTCGCTCAGCATTCCTTGGCTGACGCTCCTAAAAGGGATCTGTTTCGCCTTTATCCTGTGCGTGCTCATGGCGGCATTGCCGATCATTTGGCTCGTACACAAACAAGACGAGAATGGCGGTCTGACCGTGATATGAAACACGTCCGTTGCGACAGTCTCCGCGCCGCCCGATGGCTTTATGCCCGACGCGGAAAGAAAGATTTTCTCTCTTGGGCAACGGTTCCTTCTCTTGATTAGGCACAGATTCAGACACCCTCCACGGACGCGGTCCCATGCGCCCGCCCGGGCTGCTCCGAAACGGCACGAATCGCTCAGGCCGTGCTGGACAACGCGACCCGAAAAGCGCAAGATACGCGCCTTTATTTTTCGGAGCAATGAAAGATGCCTGCGATTTCATTATTTTCCCCGGCACAACTTCTTGGTTACGTGGCGTTGATTTTTGGCGTGGCGGCGTTCCTGCAGAAGCAGGACTATCGCTTAAAAGCGTTAAGCGCCATAGAAAGCATCGTGTACGTGGCCCACTTCTTTCTGCTGGGAAATTATCCCGCATCCGGCAGCGCATTGGTCTCCACACTCCGCAACTTAACAGCGCTCAGATCCCGCTCGCCCTGGTGGATCGCCTTCTTCATGATCCTGATCCTTGGTGTCGGCGCCTCATTCACGAAAAGCATGGCCGGATGGTTGCCTGTTGTGGCCTCCGGTCTAGCCACAGTGGCCATTTTTCGGCTGAACGGAATCGCGATGCGACTGGCATTGCTGGTCTGCACCCTCTTATGGTTCGTCAATAATATCCTGAGCGGATCGATCGGCGGCACCGTATTAGAGGCGATTATCGCCATCACGAACATGACTACCATCTACCGCTTGGTGACAGAACAGATGCGGGGACATCACGCGAAACATATCTTAGACACGGCCCCGCAGACGATCCCCGTTCAACCCTAACCCGGGATTTGTTCCGACCGCCCGATTGAATTGAAACGGCCCCCGAGAAGGCCGTTCTTCAAATTCTCAGAACTTCGCCTGAAGCGCGACTTCAAACGTGCGCGGATCGCCGGGGAAACATTGATAGTAATGCCGGTTGGACTCAATGTACTGTTCGTCAAAGATGTTTTTGACAGCCAGCGACAACGTCACATTCTTGGGGCCGCCGAACTTGCGCAGGGGAATATCGGTCGAACAGTCGAACACATGCGAATCGTCGATGTAATAATCTTCTCCAATATAGCTACCCGTCATCGTTTCCATATATTTGTGACGATAGCGGTATCCGAAACCAAGAACGATGTCGTCAAGCGGTCCGTGGACAATTCGGTAAGAGGTCGACAATGTGACGGCGTGCGGCGGATAGCGGTCGAATTCTTTATTCTTTGTCTTGTCTTCATATTCGGTGTATGAATACGACGCGAAAACGGACCAATTGTCCATGATATTACCTGTGAGCGTCCATTCAACGCCCTGCGATTCGTTTTCGCCTTCTTCCGTGTAGCGGGTTCTGTCTGTTGCGAGGGCGATTGGCGTGTGGTCCTGTTGAATATCGAACACGGAAACCGATAACCAGAGCGTATCGACCGGCGCGATTCGAAGTCCTGTCTCGTATTGTGTGGCTTCCCAAGCGGACGTCAGCTCTTGGTTGTTGATATCGTTATAGCCAAAGTTTGGAGCTTCCGTATAAGAAACATTCCCGAAGAAAACAAGCCAGTCCGTTGGCAGAAATGAAAGTCCGCCGCGCGGGCTGAGATTGTCACTTGAATTCCCTTGGTTGCTTTCGTGGTGGTCGAAACGGCCGCCACCCAATACTCGAAATTTCCACCACGAAGCATAGTCCTGCGCGAGGAAACCGGATTTATCGAGTTGGGTATTCTGATAGTTTCTGGTAACCCAAGCGTGCGTGGCATCGGGCGTTGCGACCGATTCGAAATAACTCCTTCCTTGCATGGCCTTGCGAGAAAAATCGCCTTGAAAAACGGTTTGATGTTCGACCGGACCCGTCATGTAGTTGGCCGTCGCCCGCTCATAGACGTTGTAGCGTCGATAAAGCATATCGCCCTCTTGGTGGTCGTAGGGTTTTGCCAGAGGCAAAGGGAGAAGCGTTCCTGTCGTCGTATCCGCATAGCCGCTGGATCCTAAGTGTTCGAACTCCACATCCGCTTGGGCAACCCCGGCCCCCGTTCGGAACGTCCAAACCTTACTTGCATCCCATTCCACGTAAGCTTCGATGGTATGCCCTTTATATATGTCGCGCATGTCGGAATCCGAAATGTCGGAGTCCCACGAATAGCCGGCGTAGGGTTTGCCCTTGTAGACCGGAATACCTTGATAGCCCGGCTGGTCCGTGTATTGGAATGTCAGATTAATGCCGATGCGCAGGTCGTCACGCACATCCCACAGCAGGGATGGCGCAATGAAAAACGATTCGCGCCAACGATAGTTTCCGGGAAGCCAAAAAGGCTTGTTGTAATCGATATGGCCAGGCAGACGTACGGTCAATTTGTCTTCGACCACACGCTCGTTAACATCGAAACCGAGTTGATAGCGTTGCGCGTCCTTACCGAACGAAGAGCGTGTATTCACATTCATGAAATCAGCCTCCGGACGCGGTTGCTTAAGCACCAGATTGACAGATCCGCCGGCACCGTAAGGACCCAGTGTGGAACTTGCACCGCCGATCGTTGAACCGACGGGACCTTTCACGATTTCAATGCGCTCAAAAGCGGTCGGATCCATAAACGTTCCCATGGGACCGGCCAATCCTAACGTACCGTTCAACATGGCATCGCTCCCCGACATGCCGCGGATCGTATACTGTCCGGAGGTGCGATCCACCATGGACTTTCCTCCCGTATAAATACCCGCCTCATATCGCAACATATCATGCAGATCGATGGGATTCATTTCGTCGATAAAATCCTCCGTCAGCACATCGACTGTCTGCGGCAACTCTTCCGGCTTGGCATCGACCAGGATAGCGGTCGAGCCCGTCTCGGCGCGGTATTTCGAAATGGGGGTCCCTTCGACCACAATCGTTCCAAGATCGACGGGGGGAAGATTGGTTTGCGCACAAATCGGCGCAACGCATAAAACAACCAGGCAGGATACGGTATGACGCTTCATCGTCTCTCCAAAAAGGGGTTCTTTGGTCGTTTAAACGGTCGGACGTGGTCATCCGTTCATTCGGTTTAAAAAAAGAGGGCCTGCATCATGTCCCGGGATATGGTAATTTAAAAGAAACATGGCGGTGATCCTCACAGTCGAACGCAAGACGGCCAAGGCACGAGTCTTCCTAGCCTTGATTTATGCGATCTTATCGCTCGGCGGCATCACAATGGTGTGGCCTTTTCTGGTGATGTTCGCGTCTTCTCTGACAGGGCCCTACGATTATTACCGGTTTTCTCCCGTGATTCGTGCGCTATGGGACCGCCCCGACCGTTTTATGCGTTACGTGGCCACGTGTTACCCGAATTTCCCCTCCGAGGTCTATCCGAACGCACCGGCACACTGGGGCAGCTGGATGATCGTGTCGCGCGACCGCCAAGGGTGCCGCGATTTCGTGACCGCGCATTTAAAGGGGTTAGACGACCCGCAGACATTGGCACGCTGGCATCAGATGGCCGCAGATTACGCGACTTTCAACCGGAGCTACGACATCCGCAACAGTGTCTGTTATTTCGACGCAAGGGATGTGTCAAGGTTCGTGCGTGACCATTTTCAAGCCAAAGTCCGCGCCGATGACCCGAAGGCGTATGCCGCCATGTCTCCCGTGAAACGACGGCAGGCGGCGCTCGAACGCCTCAATCGCGAATGGCTTATCCGCTACGGCACCTTCTTCGGCATCCGGATGATGGCCCAACAGCGCGCGCCCCTCCACCACGCGGGATGGGATTATCCCGCCGACGACCCCAAAATGGAGCTCTACCAAGCGTTTAAACAGATGTACCGCGATCACGCAAACGCCCCCATGTCCCGTACCGTCCCGTACGAATCGCGCGCGCTCTGGTTAAACTACCTCAAGCGTTCGGATGTTCAGGCACGATTGGGGGTTCCCCAAGGGCACGCTCTTACGCCGCGATTTTTCGCACGCCTTTTTGGCGAACAAGCATCCGGTCATCATGATGACGCATCCTTCGAAAACATCCCGTTCCCTCTGCCTCAGAACGCGCCCGCCGTTTTGCGCGGGGAATGGGACACGTTCATTCGCCAAGCCTATCCGCGCCGGCTGTTGCGCATTCAGGTAACACCCGCGCTCGAACGCGCCTATCGGGCATATGTGCAGCACACCTGCAAAACGGTCAAGGGTTACGAACAGTTAACGGGGCAGCGAATTGCAGCCTTTGACGAGATCCGGCTTCCGGAATACGAAAACAGCACGCTTTGGCGCAACTTCATACCTTCGGTACCTCTCACGCATCTGTCCGTTCATAGCGCAGAAGGGGCGTGGCAGACATTCCTCTTGGGCAAATACGGTTCGGTGTCGAACCTCAACGCGACTTATGGGTGGACGCTTTCGCGGATTGAAGAAGCCCGGTTTCCCCTGCGCGAGGCAATGGCGATAACCTTCGCGCAACGCGGATGGCGAGATTTCTTTTCGGGTATGGCCGCCAATTACCGGACGGTCGGCGAATTTCTTTTTCTGCGTGGACAGGCTTTTGGAAACACGGTTTTTCTAGTCCTTCTTTCCGTTTTGGCCACACTCACCGTCAATCCCTTGGCGGCCTATGCGCTGTCGCGTTTCGGTTTACGGTCAGCCGAAAAAATTCTTCTCTTCCTTCTGGCGACGATGGCCTTCCCGGCGGCGGTAACCGCCATTCCCGGCTTCCTGCTGATCCGAGATCTGGGCTTATTGAACACGTTTGCGGCCTTGGTGTTGCCGACCTTGGCGAGCGGCATGTCGATCTTCATTCTCAAAGGTTTTTTTGACGGTCTGCCGCGCGAGTTATATGAGGCGGCGGCGATCGACGGCGCGAAAGAGTGGCAGATCTTTCTGAAGATCACCCTGCCGATGACAACTCCGATTCTTGCGGTCAACGCGCTGAACGCGTTCGTCTGTTCCTACAACAGTTGGGAATGGGCATTGCTGGTCTGCCAGAAGCAGAGCCATTGGACCTTAGCGGTTTGGATGTATCAGATGAGTCAGCAGCTTAGCGACCAGCCGTGGGCCGTGATGGCGGGTTTTGTTCTTGTCTCGATTCCCACGGCCATCGTTTTCATTGCCTGCCAGAAAATCATTTTGCGCGGCATTGTTCTGCCGAGCATGAAGTAGCCGCACAATTCGGTCGCCGTTCCGAAGGGAAAACGGAGCCGCTTCCCGTGTCGAGAAGATCCGCGCAGCCTGTTTCAACCAGATGGCGGCACCCGTCTGCGTTCGAATAACACGCGGTGAACACGCCGTCCCTTTAAGCCGGAAAATAATCCCCGCATGATCGTTTACCGTCCAGCGCGCGTTTTCCCTCTTTTCGGGGCTTCTCACACTTTCGAAAGTGTGAGAAGCCCCGACTTCTTTCCCGAGTGATATTCATAAATGCTTTTTTTGCATTTGCACCATAGCGCATGACGTTGAAAACAAGCGCTTTTATTAAAGGATGATTGCTCGTTAAGCGCATCTTTTTTCGGGCATTCGAACGCGATACCGGCCTTTTCTGTTGACGTCACTATGGACGTGATTTATGTTTATCACACTTTCGAAAGTGTGATATGAACGATCATCATCCTACCGTTTGGCGAACATGCCGCGTTTTGGCAAACACGCATCGTCTTGCGTGCCTCAAGGCGGTCCTGCAACATCCGGGCGAATGCGTTGGCGAAATCGCAACCCGTATCGGTGCCGAAATGATTCAAACGAGCATGGGCCTCCGCATGCTGCAAGCACGCGGCCTGCTTTCCGCCCAGCGCGATAGCCGATGGGTACGTTACTATCCCGACCCCGACCCTCTGGTTCCTGACGCGGCCCCGATCCTCCGAGGTTTCCGTCGCGCATTTCTGCATGACAGACTGTCTTCTAAGCAACTTGTACACGGTCTGACGGCTTTTACTCATCCCCGACGATTACTTGTTCTTCGGTATCTTCAGAAACAACACGCCGTCATGTTTGAGGTTCTTGCGGTCAAATGCAAAATCAGCCCCCCAGCGCTTTACCGTCATATGAAGAAGCTTCACGCGCGAGGATTGGTTACTATGCGAGAGGGTCGCTGGATGCTGTGTCGGACGCAAAAGCCTTTGATCAAAATTTTCCTGACGTTAATTGCCCATGGTCCCGAAGCATAAGCGACAGACTCGAACCTTGAAAAAAGGAGGTTTGCGTTGAAGAATTCATCTTTGATTTTAGCTCTTGACCAAGGCACAACCAGTTCGAGAGCGATTCTTTTCGATTCCTCTTTACGAATCATTTCTGTTTCGCAGCAGGAGTTTGCGCAACTCTACCCCCGCCCGGGCTGGGTCGAACATGATCCCCAAGTCATTTGGCAATCCCAGCGAAACGTTATGCGCGAGGCGCTGACTCGCGCCGGGTGCACGCCTGCCGCCGTGGCCGCGATCGCACTCGCGAACCAGCGCGAGACCGTCGTGGTCTGGAACCGCCACACCGGACAGCCCGTCTACAACGCGATCGTCTGGCAATGTCGACGCACCGCCGATTTCTGCGCAGAACTCAAGCGGAACGGGATGGAGCCGCTCGTCCGCGACAAGACGGGCCTTGTATTAGACGCTTATTTTTCCGCATCCAAAATCCGTTGGATTCTGAACCACGTCGACGGTGCCCGAGCGGCCGCCCGGCGCGGCGATCTGCTCTTCGGCACGATCGACTCCTGGCTGATATGGAAGCTTTCCCGGGGCACCACGCATACGACCGATTTCACAAATGCCTCGCGTACGCAACTCTTTAACATCCGCTCTTTACGTTGGGACGACGATTTGCTCGCGTTATTCGATATCCCGGGCGCCATGCTTCCCTCTGTCGTCTCTTCCTCCGGGCAAGCCGCACTTTGCGACCTTCCCGAATTCGAAGGGCATAAGATACCCATCATGGGAATGGCGGGTGATCAGCAGGCTGCGCTTTTCGGTCAAGGCTGTTTCGAGCCCGGCGAGGTTAAAAACACCTATGGCACCGGCTGTTTCCTGCTGATGAATACAGGCAGGGTACCGATTATCTCCAAGCAGGGTCTTTTGACGACGCTCTCCGCTCAAACAGGCCCGGGGGTGCCCGCCTATGCGCTGGAAGGAAGCGTTTTCATGGGCGGCGCGGTCATGCAATGGCTGCGCGACGAACTGCAGGTGCTGCCTTGCGCGTCGGACGCGGGCGAAATCGCAGCATCCGTCCCCGATACCGGCGGTGTTTATCTGGTTCCCGCCTTCTCGGGATTGGGTGCGCCGCACTGGGACATGTACGCGCGAGGTGCCCTTCTCGGCATGACCCGCGGTACAGGAAGGCGGCAGATTATCCGTGCCGCAGAAGAAGCCATCGCTTTTCAATGTTGCGATGTCATGTCGGCCATGCGAACCGATGCGCAGCTGCCCCTCTCGATCTTACGCGTAGACGGCGGCGCATCGGCCGATCCTTTTTTGATGCAATTCCAAGCCGACGTGCTGAACTGTGCCATCGAACGGCCGGACTGCATGGAAACGACAGCCTTGGGAGCGGCCGCCTTAGCGGCGCTGTCGCTCGGTTGGCAATCCCTGCGGAGTTTGGCCGCGCGCCCCGTCATCAAGCGTTTTTCTCCTTCCATGACGGAAGAGCGGCGCCAGCACCTGCTTGCGGGATGGGGCAAAGCTGTCGCCCGCACCGCGCGATGGGAAGACAACGTCGGATAATGTGTGTTTGAGATTGTGTTTCAGGCGACAGGTCCGTAAGCTTTTCATGTTGATTCAATCCGAATGAAGGAGGTTGGAATGAAGATGGTTTCTCTCACATTGCTTTTCGGCGGGCTGCTGACTGCGGGGTGTTCGCTGGTCTCTTCCGATACCACATGCGCGGACGCTCCGTGCGCAAAGGTCGCAACCTGTTCCGCCACGCCGGCGGCGGTTTCTGTTTCGGTTCATCCGGATTCGCGAAATTGGCGCTCGCTCTTTAACCTGACCTTGGATAATGCGATCTTCACCAAAGGCGTCTGGTTCATCAACGACAAAGGCGACCTGACCGCTAACAAGGACGAGGCGATCTGGACCAACTGCGATTATGAGAATTTTGTGCTCGATCTGGAGTATACCTGCGATCCGGCGGCCAACAGCGGCGTGCTGATTTACGGCAGCGATCTGGAGAACTGGATCCCGAACACGGTCGAGATCCAAATCCTTGACGATAACAATCCGCATTGGAGTAAAGAGCAGGCGTTTGCCAAAAACGGCGGCCTTTACGGCCATCTGGCACCTAAAGTGAATAACGTAAAGCCTGCGGGCGAATGGAACCGAATGACGATAACCGCGCAAGGGCAACACATCATCGTGGCCGTGAACGGGGAAATCACGGTGGACACCAACCTGTCACAATGGACCTCAGCCAAGAAAAATCCGGACGGAACGGATATCCCGCCTTGGCTAAGCCGTCCTTGGGCGGAGTTACCGTCCAAGGGGCGCATCGGCTTGCAAGGCAAGCACGGCAATGCCGCGATTTATTTTCGGAATGTCAAAATCAACACGCTGTAGGACTCTTCTTTCTTCATTGCGAATTCTTCACGGTGTGCTAAAATTCCGCGCCGTTTTCCAAAGTCAGCAAAAGGTCAGTACATGAAGCAGTATAAAGTCGGTTTAGTGGGTATTGGTGCGGTGGGCACGGAGATGGTCAAGGTCCTCCGTCAGCGGAATTTTCCTGCCAGTGAAATCAGGATACTCGCCACGCGTGAGCGCGATGAGGAGATCGCGGGAGAGACTTTTCATGTGCTGGAGGCAAAACCCGAGGCTTTCGACGGGTTGGATATCGTTCTCTTTGCGGGTACCGAAGGCTCCAAAGGCGCGTCCAAGCAGTTCGGCTGGGAAGCGGTTAAACGCGGTTGCGTGGTGATCGATAACGGCGATGACTTTCGTATGGATGACCGTGTGCCGCTGGTCGTCCCCGAGATCAACCCGGAAGCGCTCGACGCGCACCAAGGTTTCATCGCAAACCCGAACTGCAGCACAATCATCACGCTTATGGGCATCGCGCCGCTCCATAAGAAAGTACCGCTGAAACACATGACCGCCGTAACCTTCCAGTCCGTCAGCGGTACCGGACGTGCGGCCATCGAGGAACTGCAGCAGCAGGTACGCGATTACGCGGCTGGCAACGATTTGACCGTGAAGGCGTATCCGCACCAGATCGCCTTTAACGTATTGCCCCAGATCGGCAGCGCCAAGAAGGAAATGCCCGGCTTCAC
>Ga0172378_10003621_pt1 | contig 14510 bp, 12 predicted proteins | sample GrowelOW332metaG_FD_119755 | JGI IMG/M metagenome (GOLD analysis project Ga0172378, IMG submission 119755) | Groundwater microbial communities from an aquifer near a municipal landfill in Southern Ontario, Canada - Pumphouse #3_1 metaG | ecosystem: Environmental > Aquatic > Deep subsurface >... | reverse complement strand
TTCAAAAAAATGTATGCATATAATAGAGAACCAGTGGTTGGTGGAAACTGGTATGCATTTTTTTGAATCCATCCTCGAGGTAAAGGGGAACCCTTTCGGACCGGCCGTTATCGGATCAAGTGAGATCATGGATCTAACTAGGGTGGTACCGCGGAAAAACATTCGTCCCTTTCATGGGGCGAATGTTGTTTTTATAATTAAAATTCATAGGGAGGAAATCATATGATTGATATTAAATTAATTCGGGATGATGTTGATTTGGTGATTCAAAAACTTTCAACGAGAAACAAAGATTTTGAATATTTACGAGACGTGAAGGCGATGGATGAACGTCGTCGACAATTGCTTGTTGAAGTGGAACAATTAAAAAATATTCGCAATGAAAAATCAAAATTAATTGGGCAACTAAAACGAGAGAAAAAAGATGCTACGGATGTGTTAGATAGTGTTGCTCATTTGGGAGCCGATATTGCATCAATGGATCAAGAAGTGGCAATGATAGAAGAAAAAATTGAATATGCTTTGCTAACTACTCCTAATTTATTGCATGCATCTGTCCCTATTGGAAAAGATGAAACAGAAAATGTTGAAATTAAGCGTTTTATGACACCGACTATGTTTGCTTTTACTCCTAAAGCTCATTATGAAATAGGGGAAAAATTAGACATTCTTGATTTTGAACGGGCAAGTAAAATTACAGGAAGTCGATTTGTAGTCTATAAAGGATTAGGAGCTCGACTTGAGCGCGCATTGATTTCTTTTATGATGGATCTTCATGCGAAAAAAGGATATACGGAAATCATTCCTCCTTATATTGTTAATCGCAAAAGTATGACGGCAACGGGTCAACTTCCAAAATTTGAAGAAGATGCTTTTAAAATTGCCAATGGCAATGGCGATTGGTTTTTAAATCCAACAGCGGAAGTTCCTACTATTAATATGTATCGTGACGAAGTGATTGACATGAGTCAATTGCCACTTAAATTTTGTAGTTATACAATGGCTTTTAGAAGTGAAGCGGGTAGCGCGGGTCGTGATACGCGTGGACTTATCAGAACGCATCAATTTAATAAAGTAGAACTTATAAAATTCGCAGTTCCTGAAGAGGGATACTCTGAGCTTGAAAAAATGTTGCTGGATTCGGAAGATGTCTTGAAAGTTTTAAAAATTCCTTATCACGTTATCTCATTGTGTAGCGGTGACATGGGCTTTGGAATGGCCAAAACGTATGATATTGAAGTGTGGATTCCAAGTCAAAATACGTATCGTGAAATTGGGTCCATTAGTACTGCAGAAGACTATCAAGCAAGACGTGGAAACATTCGTTTCCGGCGAGATAAAGATGCTAAATTGGAATATGTTCATACGCTTAATGGATCAGGTCTTGCGGTTGGAAGAACCTTGGTTGCTATTTTAGAAAATTATCAAAATGAAGACGGGTCGGTTACCATTCCCGATGCGTTAGTTCCCTATATGATGGGTGTAAAGGAGATAAAATAAATGATGGAAATTGTAAAAAATATACAAGGAAAACAGTTAGAATACACACATTTTTTTGGATTTTTTAGCGATGAAAAAGAGCCGCCTGTTTCTGAACATTGTCAACCTAAATTAATGAAATATTTTAATCATTTAGGTATCAAAAAAGCGTTAGGAGATATGACTCCCCTTTATTTAACTGAAGCCGGATTACCCGCTCATATTATGCTTGTTTGTTTGGGAAATAAAAGTGATTATAATCTCAAACAATTCAATCAAATTTTAGTTAATGTTGCCACCAAATTAGAAGAACATTCGGTTATCAGTGTTGCGAGTTTTGCGCGTGAATTACCGCTTGAAATAATTCTTAAAAAAATGGTACTTGCATTTCAATTTTATTCGTATCAATATGAAGAATGTAAGAGTGAAAAAAAGATTCTTCAACGAGAAGTATATTTTGCTGTTGAAGACGGATATGATCGGTTGATTGAAGAATACTATACGCTTGGAAACGCCATTAATAATACGCGAGATTTAGTGAATAAACCGTATAATTATTTATCAGCTTTAGACTTAGCTAATTACGCAGTATTGTTAGGAGATATTAACGAAAATGTAATTGTTCAAATTTTTAATAAGCCACAATTAGAAACATTAAAAATGGGGGCGTTTTTAGGAGTTAATAAAGGCTCTTTTGATGACCCAAAACTTATATATTTGACATATAATGGAAACACAGAATCAAGTGAATATATTGGGCTTGTTGGAAAAGGCGTGATGTATGATACGGGTGGTTATAGTATTAAAAGTAGTATGAATAATATGAAAGATGATATGGGCGGAGCTGCTACTGTACTAGGAGTTTTTGAAGCGTGTGTTAAGAATCAAGTCCAGGTCAATCTTAAGGTTGTTATTTGTGCGACCGATAATCGGATTGATGGAAAAGCTACCCTTCCGGATGATGTATTAACTTCAATGAACGGAAAAACAATCGAGGTTGTTTCAACTGACGCTGAAGGGAGATTAACTTTAGCAGATGCTTTAACTTTTATTCAAAAAGAAGGATGTAAAACCATCATTGATCTTGCGACCTTAACAGGAGCGGTGGTGGTAGCTTTAGGAGATTATACGACAGGTATTTTTGGAAACAATACAAAGCTTGTTCAAAGTATTATTGCTAGTGGAGACCAAGAAGATGAACATGTATGGGAATTGCCAATTACTGATCACATTCGTAAACAAGTTCGCTCTTCTAAAGTAGCTGATTTAACAAATTCTACGGGACGAGCTATGGGAGCAAGTGGTGCCGCTGCATTTTTAGAAGAATTTGTTGAAAAAGAAAGTCAATGGGCGCATTTAGATATCGCCGGAACAGCATTTCATACAAGTCCATTTTATCAAGAATTGTATGGAGCCAGCGGAGTTATGGTGAAAACACTATATCAATTGTTTAAGCACAACATGTAATTGACAAATAATCAAGTTGAGTTTATAATATATTTACTGATTAAAGAAAGGAGGGATTGATATGCTATTGACAGTGACAGAGTATATTGTCTTTGTTATATTGGTGTTGGTTGTCATCACAATACTTGTTGGTCTTGGATGTTTAATTCGTGCAACTTTTATGAGAAATAAAAATGTTCGAGTATTAAGATTTCCTCAAACATTAACGGTTGAAAATGAAAAGCATGCTCAAGATTTATTAGAATTATTATCTATTAAAACCACGAGTTATGAAGATGATGAAGCTTATCATACGTTCCGTGAAAAAATGAAAACGATGTTCCCTCTTATTCATCAATATATGAAGCGTGAAAAAATCAATAATAATATTATTTTCACTTTTAAAACCGCAACCCAATCAAAAAAAATATTATTTGTGACTCATATGGATACCTCTTTTGGAACCGAAGAAAAATATGCAGATAATCATGAGGTATATGGACCAGGAGCGTTTGATTCTAAAGCACTTCTTTATGCAACATTGCGAGCAGCGGAAGAAATACTAGCGGATCATTTAACACTAAAAACTAGTATCACTATTATTGTGACAGTTGATGATGAAACAACAAAAAAAGGCAACGAAGCTATTGTAAATCAATTTTTAAAGCAAGGACAATTTTTTAATTTAGTGATTGAAGAAGGGATTGGAATTATTGATCCTACATTTTTAGAATTAAAAAGCCATTTTGCTTTATTGGGAGTTGGAGTTACTGGAGAAGTTGGAATTCGTTATAAAGTAAAGAAAACACAAAAAAGTCGAGAGAAGTTGGAATCATTTATTGAGGATTTACAAAACGCAAATGTGTTTAAATCACAAGTCGATCACAATGCCAGACGGGTCTTATCACATTTTGCAAAAGACATGCCGTTTCATAACCGTTTTTTGTTTTCAAATATTTGGATGTTTAGAGGAATTGTAAAAAGTATTATTAATGCCGATCAAACTGAATTTTCTAAACTTTTAAAAACTACTTTTACGATTTCTACATTAAGAGAAAACGATCAACAGTATTATTGTGATGTGACCTTTCAACTCGCTACTCACGATACCATTTCAGAAGTGGTTACAGCACTAAATCAATTTGTTAAACGTTATGATGTGGATTATGAAATTATCAATATCAAACAAGCATCAAAACAAACCTCAGAAAAAATGAGAGGATATCAAATCGTTAAAGAAGCGGTTGAAAATATTTATCAAGAATTATATGTTGCACCCTATATTATTACTAAAATTTCAGATGAACGATATTTAAATCGTGTGAGCGATTGTGTGATTCGATTTTCACCATTGTATTATCCATATCAAGCGATTATTGATGCTGAAAATGGAAACGAACATGTGATGAAAAAAAGCATTACTTATGGGATTAATGTATACAAAAAAATTATAAAAAGTTATGAGGATGAATCTAGTGTATTGTAAAAATTGTGGACACAAATTAAATGACGATGCTAACTTTTGTTTGCAATGTGGAACACCTGTTATTTTCGATCGAAAAAGTGATAGTCTTTCACCGTTATCTAAAGGACTTTATCGAGTGATCCAATGGGGGGCTATTGGAAGTTTGGTGCTTGCTTTTTTCCCCATCCATTGGTTGTTATTAGTTGCCTCGTTGTTGTTGGGTGGAGCAAGTGTTATATTAAGTTTTATTCATTATAAAAATGCTTTTATTCAATCTCGTTTATGGTTTTTAATCATGAGCATTTCGGGACTAGGATTAAGTTGTTATTGGCTCATATACATATTGATATATAGTTAAAAAAATTCTAGCTTTTAGCTAGAATTTTTTGTTGTAAAGTAATAAATTCAGTAGAAGATATTTGGTGAGATGCAAAGGTTATTTGCAAGTCATCATCTGCATATCTTGGTAATAAATGAACATGAAAGTGAGAGACCGTTTGTCCAGCAAGTGGACCATTGTTATTTAGAATATTTAGATTAGAAATAGAAAGAGTTTTTTTCAATTGATTGGAAACTAAATTGATAACAATTGCTAATTTTTTTTGAAGATCTAAAGGGAGTGAAAAAATATTTTCAACATGAATTTTCGGAACAATTAAAGTGTGTCCCACTGTTGCTTGTGAAATATCTAAAAAAGCAATAAAATCATCATCTTCATAGACTTTATAACAAGGGATTTCTCCCTTCACAATTTGGCAAAATATACACATAGTTATCACCTCAATTATATTATAACAAATAACGTCTTATTTGCCAAGGTGAAATGAATTGAAATATTTAAAATCGTGTGCTATAATGATAAAAGTAAGTGGAGACTGTATATGAATAGAACTCGTAAAATTATCTTTATTTCTATATTAGTTGCGACGGCAGTTATTTTGTCAATTGTTGATCGTTTTATTACAATTGTTGCTTTTCCTGCTCTCCCGCAAGCCAAAATTGGGTTGGCTAATATTATTGTACTATTTGCAATTTATAATTTTTCATTTAAGGAAAGTTTGATATTAGTTATATTAAAATCGCTTATCGCTAATCTTATTTTTGGACAACTAACATCTTTTATTATCGGAGGAATGGCCAGCTTAGCAAGTTTCTTTGTGATGTATTTTATGATGAGGTATCTAAGACATGTTTTTTCAATAATGGGGATTAGTGTGGCAGGTGGATTTGTACATATTGTTGTGCAATTGTTTGTGATTTCAATCTTATATTTAGAAGGCAATCAAGATGTAATTGCCTTATACGGAATTGGACTATCTATACTAGCCGTGATTACTGGTTTTTTAATTGGATTATTGGTTTATAAAATTAATCCACGACTTCAAGATATTATGAAGACCCTTGCTTAAAGTAATGAAAGACCTTTGCTTAGTGCAAGGTCAGACCTTTGCTTAGTGCAAGGTCTTTTTATTTATAATGATAAATACTATCAAAAGTTTATATTTTGTGTTAAAATAGATTTAGAAGTAGAAAAAAATAGGAGGAGTATATGAGCGTTGAATTTATTCATTGTGGAGATTTACACTTAGGTTGTAATTCAAGTCGAATAGAAGAGCGATGGGAAGACTTTTTTAATAGCTTTGAAGAATTAATTCATTATACCATCATCCATCATATTCCATACATATTAGTAAGTGGAGATTTCTTTCATTTGAAGGTTATTAACTCTAAAACATTGCAAAAAACAATGGAGTTATTACAACTCGCTAAAACAAATCATATTAAAATATTTGTGATTGAAGGAAATCACGACAAAGCCTTTTATGTGGATGAAGATTCTTGGTTGACGTTTCTTAATAATCAAGACATGATTATTCTTCTTCAAACCTCAATTTTCAATAAAGAAATTGTTCTAACGCCTTATGAGAATCAAATGGGATCAATTTATGAAGACGATTATATTCGCATTATTGGTCTTGGCTATTTAGGGGGAGCAACTGAACGATATTTGGAGACCTTTAAAGAGAATTTACCAATCAAAAATAAACCAACTGTCTTAATGATGCACGCTGCTGTGAATCGTTTGATTGGTCAAGATATGGGAGATGTCAAAAAAGAAACATTGCTTTCTTTTTCATCAAAAGTTGACTATATTGCCTTAGGGCATATTCATAACCGCTATGAATATGAAAATTTTATTTTTAATCCAGGATCGCTTGAAAACATTCGCCTTCAAGATGGTGGGAATCCCGAATTAAAAGGATTTTACCATGTAAAAATAGAGAATGAACAAATTAATGCGACGCATATTACCAGTCGTAAACGATTGGTCTATATTATGAAGTTAGATGCCAGTGATTATATAAATCCCAATGACTTTGTTGGAAACACTTTGGATTATGCGTTTGAGTTTATTCCTCAATCGATGGTTCAACTTAACATTGTAGGAAAGGTTAATTTTAATCCTTTGATGATTGATACGAAACGCATTGAAGATCATCTTTTAAAAGAATATAAATTGTTGCTAGTTGAAGTAAATAATTATGTCAATGTGGTTCAAACAATGAATGAAGGGCAAACGGAAATTGATTTGGCATCCTTGGTGGAAAAGGAACTAATTGAAACTATTCAATTTCATTTTCCTGATATTGAAAATAAAGAAAAGTGGGCTAGTAGAATGCTTGTATTAGCTGATCAATTGATTGAAAAAAAGGATCCTGCTGATATTATTGAAGAATTATCGAAGGCGGGTGATGAAGCATGAAAATTGAACAAGTACATTTAGTTAATATAAAAAGTTATGTAGATGAAACCGTCTCATTTCGTGAAGGAATTAATTGCATTTTGGGATTAAATGGAAGTGGAAAATCAACACTCATTGAAGCCATTGGGGTTGGACTTTTCAATTATAATCGATATCGAAATATCAATCAAATGATTCGATATCAAGAAAAACGAGGACTTATTGAAATTGATTTTATAGGAGAAGATAATCGTCGTTATCAAGTGAGCCGAACCCTTCGTACTCAAGGTGGAAGTGTTCAAATTGTTGATTTAGAAACAGATGCTATTGTGTGTGAACAAACGGAAAATGTATATCCGTTTATAAAGAAAGTATTGAAAATTTCGAAAACCAAAGAATTTTCAAAAATGTTTGAAGAAATCATTGCCGTTCCTCAAGGTGAATTTGTGAATGCTTTTTTACAAACTCCTGCTAATCGTCGTGATAATTTTGATAAGTTATTTGAGTTACATATATATAAAGAAACGGCTAACAAATTAAAGGATTTAAATGATTTTTTAAAAGAAAATTATATCATTGTTTTGGAAAAAGAAATTATTGATTTAGATGCACAAATAAAGCCATATGATGATCGAAAACAACAAGAAAAAATGCTGGTTATTGAGCTTGAAAAGATGCAAAAAAATCTCAAAAAAAGCATCAATATATTAACTGAATTAAAAAGTAAAAAAGACAATTTTGAGATCATTAAAAAGCAATTAAATGATGCTCATAATATGCTACTTGTAACGCAAGAAAAGCAACAAATGATTGAAGTTGATTTGATTGCAAAAAGTCAAGATTTGCATCAAAGTGAAGACGCTCAAACGTTGTTAAATGAAACAAAAAATCAGTATCTAAAACATCAGGAAAATACAAAAAAAATCATTCAATTAGAACGACAATTTGATGAGGCATTGGCTCTTGAAAAACAAGCCCAAGAGTTTGAAAAAACAATAGATATAGCACTAACAAATATCTCTCATTTTGAGGAACAAATTCAACAACAAGAAGAGGAAGCAAAGTCTAAAAAAGTAAGCGAAGAATCTACAAAAAGTAAGGCCTTAATTAATCAAACAACCGTCGGTAAACTCGAAGAAAATGTTCGTAAATTGGAAGAAGATTTGCAAAATTATAAACAGGATTTAGAACAAAAAAAATTAGCATTTGAAGACCATCAACAACAACATATTTATTATGAAACGAAGGCAGAAATCATCCCTCAATATGATCATAATTATCAAACAATAATTAAAGAAAATATTCAAAAAATCCGTGAAAAAATTAATCAAAATGATGACCTAATTATTCAATTAAAAGCACTCGAAAAAGAACGGAATTTTCTTGAAAATGATTTTGAAAAAGCGCAACAAAATGCAGCGCTATCTGTGGATGGAATGTGCCCATTTTTAAAGAGTACATGTAAAAATATTAATGAGGAATCACTGACATCATATTTTGAAAATATTGCTCGTGAAATTCATCAAAAAACAGATCATTTAGACACTCAAATTCAATCAATAAAACAACAAATAAATGATGAAAAAGAGTTAGCTATTTCATTGGCTGAGGAGTTAAAAAAACTCGACATATTTGATCAAACAAAGCAGATGAAAGCATCTCTTATTAGTGAGGTAAAGCGCACGTTTTTTGAAGATAATTTATTGCCTGATCAGTCATTAGAATTATATTTAGATATGGTGAAAAAACAATTAGTTGAAGAGCGAAAATTGATTGAGTCTTTGACTCAACAAACGTCTACATTAGAACAAGAATTAACACAACAAAAAACTCAAGTAAATACTAAAAAATTTGAATTAAAGCAATTAGAAATATTGGCGTTAGACCTTGAAAAAGAACTTAAAAAAATTACTGCGGATATTCGTGATTTTGAAGCAAAAAGAATACGGCAAAAACGACTCAAAGAGGAAGCGCAATCACAATTAATTGCTGTTAAAAAAGCCAGTGAAAATGGAAGTCATATTAAATTGCAATTAGATGGGTTAAAGCAAGAAAACGTCGAACTTGAAGAGGCAAAAAATATATATATTGCTAATGAAAAAAAAGCAAAAGAATGGAGTACGATTACCATAGTGCTTCAAAAAGCTCAAACTGAAAAAGAAGTTTTAATGGAAAAGGAACAAGGCTTGAAAGCAGCTATTCAACAATTAAACAAACAATATTCTGATAAAACGTATGATCAAGTTGTTAAGGAACATCAAGCCCTCATTGAGGCTGTGAGCGGAACTAAAGCGACGATAATAGAAAAAGAAGCCAGCTTGCAAGAAGTTCAAAAAGTTATTGCTTTAATGGAACAATTAATTCTGCAACAACATGACAAAGTTCAGCAATTAAAAAATCGAAAAAAATCGAGTGATTTTATTCAAAAAATGAGGAAAGTCTATACCGAACTTCCTCCACGGTTATCAGCGGCCTATCGAGAATATATTTCTATCGCTGCGACCAAATTATATCGAGATATTTCTCGAGAAAATGTTGGATTAGAAATGACTGAAGATTATCAAGTTCGAATTGTAGATGGAATGAATTCAGATACGTATAAAACTATTGAACAATTATCTGGTGGAGAACAAATGAGCGTTGCTATTGCGATTCGGTTGTCGATGCTGCGTCATTTATCTGGAGTGAATATTTATTTTCTGGATGAACCCACGATTAATCTTGATTCTGAACGACGAGCACAAGTGGCTAGTGTCATTCAAGAAGCAGCTGTTGAATTGGCTCAACTCTTTGTGATTAGTCATGATGATACTTTTGATGATATTACAGAAAATATAGTCAAAATTGTAAAGATGAATAATGTGAGTACTAAAATATGATTTCATTGCAAAGTGTCTTCTTTTGAGGTATAATAATACGTTAATAAAGGAGCGGAAACATGTATCAACAAATTCACGAATATATTCTTTCTCATCAAGTGATTATAATTCATCGTCATATCAATCCAGATGGGGATGCTATTGGATCACAATTAGGACTTAAAGAAATTTTAAAAATAACCTTCCCTGATAAATTGATTTTTGCGGTAGGAGATGCCTCTAGCAAATATGAATTTTTAGGGAAAATGGATGACGTTCCTAAAGATCTATTTTTCAATGCGCTTGTCATTGTGCTTGATTCAAGCGATACTAAATTAATCAGTGATGAGCGGTATCAATTGGCTAAAACGATTATAAAAATTGATCATCATGTCCCCGTGACTAATTATGGACATATTAATTTAGTCGACACCAATGAAATTAGTTGTGCAAGTTTGATTGCTAAAATAACTCAGAAATTAAAATATCAATGGAACAAAGAAGCGGCGCGTGCTCTTTTTGTGGGGATTGTGTCCGATAGCAATCGCTTTTATTACAATGGTGTAAATAGTCAAACTTTTCATATAGCATCATTATTGACAAAATTTCCATTTTCTCTTGATGAAGTGTATGAAAAAATGTATCTTCAACCATTGAAGTTTGCTCGACTTCGTGCATCGTTTGTATTAAAGTTTCAGCTGACTCATCATAATGTTGCCTATCATATGACACCCATGAGTGAATGGAAAAATTATGGAGTAGACTTGCAAACCATTTCCCGTGGTATGGTAAATACAATGAGTGGGATTGAAGGAATTTATATATGGGTAAACTTCACGGAAGATGATGATAAAAAAGTCATTGCTGAGATTAGATCAAATCGGTTTAATATTAATGTAGTCGCGCAAAAATATGGTGGAGGTGGTCACCCTTTTGCCAGTGGAGCTTATTTGAATTCTTTTGAAGAAGCAGCACAAATGTTACAAGATTTAGATCAAATTATGGAGGGAAAAAATGAATCAAAAAAAGGATGAATTTAGTCAAATTAAATTAGAAATATTCAACAAAATTAAGGCATATGAAACCATCATTATTCATCGTCATATTCGGCCTGATGGAGATTGTATAGGATCGAGTTTAGGATTAAGAAATATTTTAAGGAATTCTTTTCCAAATAAAAAGATATATAGTGCAGCCTATGATACTGCTAAATATCTCGAATTTTTGGGGCAAGAAGATACGGTTTCTGAAGAATATTATAAAGATGCTTTGGTAATTGTTGTAGATACGTCCAATGCATCTCGTATTGCGGGAGGAAACTACAATAAGGGAAAAGAAATAATTAAAATTGATCATCATATTGAAGTGGAAAAATATGGAGCAATTAATTATGTTCGTGAAAATTTTCCATCCACTTCTATTGTGATTATGGATTTCTTCGAAACTTTTAAAACAGAATTAAAAATGGATGTTGATGGAGCAAAAGCTTTGTATGTAGCAACCATTACGGATACTGGACGGTTTCGATACAATAGTGTCACTGGTCAGACATTAAGACTAGCGGGCAACATGTTAGATTATGGATTTAATACCGATGATATTTATGCAAATCTTCATATAAAAAACAAAGAAATTTTAAAACTTCAAGGATATGTTCTTAACCATTTTAAAACAAGTCCTAATGGAGTGAGTTATATTTATTTGAGTGATCGCATTCAAAAAAAGTTCGGGGTTTCTAATGAAGATGCTTCTGCGTTAGTGAATACTTTAGATAGCATTCAAGGGAGTCTTATTTGGTTGCTATTTATTGATATAGAAGGTGTGATTCGTGTACGGTTACGTTCTCGTTATACGGGTGTTGTTGACATTGCGCGACGATATCATGGTGGTGGTCACTTTCAAGCGAGTGGTGCGATGGTGAAAAACCGCAAAGAAATGAAACAAATGGTGAAAGAAGCCGATGAAGCTTTGAAAGCTTTTAAAGCAGAAAATAAGGACGTTTTTTAATGAGAATTTTAGTAACTAATGATGATGGAATAACTTCAATTGGCTTAAAACTTCTAGTTGAAAAGGCACGTAAATATGGAGAAGTGATTGTAGTTGCTCCTCTTAAAGAACAATCCGCAAAAAGTCAAGCTCTTAATATTAAGCATGGATTTTCATATCAAAAAATTGAAAATTTCATGGAAGGTATTGAAGCATATGCGGTTGACTCTACGCCAGCTGATTGTGTTCGATTTGCTAATTATTATTTGCGTGATGAATTTGAATTGGTTTTATCGGGTATTAACAATGGATACAATTTAGGAGAAGATATTTTATATTCTGGAACGGTCGGAGCAGCGAGCGAAGGAGTTATGTCAGGCAAAATGGCTATTGCTATTTCTACAAAACCACATGATTTTTCTGAAGCAGAAAAACAAATAGAAATGGTATTGGATGATATCATTTATAAGCTATTGCCTCAATCTAATTTTTTCAATGTTAATATTCCAGTACCCTCTCAAGGAATTAAAATTACCAAACAAGGTAGCACTCACTTTTCAACCGTTTTTTTTAAAGAAGGAAGCGACGTGTTTCAGCGAGGTAAATCCAATTTTCATCTAGATGAAGAAACAGTTGATAGCGATGTGTATGCTATTTATCAAAATTATATTTCGATTACGCCATTGTCTGTTGATCGAACCAATCATGATATTTTTAATCAATTAAAAAAAAGTTATAATTAACTTGATATTCAATATAACGTAAGGTAAAATAATAAGAAATGGAGGAACAAAAACTGTGGAAATATTTGAAAACGAATCGATGATTGATGTTGCGGTTCGAGTAATGAAAACCAAGAAAAAGCCTAAATCATTAAAAGAGCTAACCAACGAAATTCTCCAAGCTAAAGGAATCAAAAATAACGCAGAAGAACTAAAGGCCCAATTTCAAATGGACTTTATGTTGAGTGGTTATTTTGTGTGTTGTGGTGAAGATAAAAATGGTCTTAAATTATGGGATTTAAAATCTCGCCAACCATCAACCTTATTAGATAAAGATGGCAATTATTTAGAAGATTTATATGAAAACGATGAAGATGTTGTTCGAAATGAATTAAAAGATGATTACGATTACGATCCTTCTTTACATAAAAATGTTGATGAAATTATTAGTGATGATGAAGAAGAAGAAACCGAAGAAACTGACGACATTGAAGAAGAGTTAGGTCTTGTCGAAGTAGATGCTGATCAAGATGTTAGTATAACTGAAGAAGTTATTGTTGAAAAACCTGAAGAAGATGAAGATGTCGAAGAAGAAGATGAAATTGAACAAGAATTAAAAAAATAATCCAGTAATTACTGGGTTATTTTTTTAATCTTCATAAACTATTTTATAAAAATATTAAATTATTATTGCTTATTTAAATATAATGATAATAATTTAATAAAAATACTTTAATTATTTTATGGTTTGTGTTAGAATATGTTTGTAAACGTTTTTATATATATTGGCATAAATATAATAATGAAAGAAGGAGTAAAACTTGTGGCAGCCAATATATTACACAAGTTTGAGTGAAAAAATGAAAAAGTTTTTTTCGTTAGTTCTAATTCTAATTACGGCTCTGGTTCTTACGGCATGTACAGAAAAAGTCACATTGACAATTAATGATGCTGATAAGACCATCGCAGTTGATGCCGGAGGCGAAGTGACGGTTACACCCATTATTGCTGATGGATACACATTAACGTGGTCCAGCAGTGATCAAGCTGTTGTAACAGTTATTCCTGCAGCCAACACGCTTAGTGCAATTATTCAAGCTGTTAGTGAAGGAACTGCCACTGTGACAGTTACTGTAACCGGTAAGGATGTTAAGGCAACCATTACGGTAAATGTAACTACCCCAGATCCAATTTCAGTTACTGTGACTGGTGCTGGAAATGTGGTCATTGGTTCAACACTAACTTTAACTGGGTCTGTTTATCCGGCTCATGCTGATCAAACATTGGTTTGGTCATCTGATGATGAAACCAAAGCGACTGTTAGCGCAGCGGGTGTTGTGACAGGTGTTGCTGAAGGTAGTGCTAAAATCAAAGCGACTAGTGTCTTGGAAGAAGTTTTCTTAGAAGTCACTGTGACTGTTGTAAAACCTGATCCAACAGGCGTTACCATTTCAGGTCCTGCAGCGGTTGTTGTTGGACAAACTGGAACTTATACGGCTGCAGTTGACCCAAGTCTTGCTCTTCAAGGAGTGACATGGTCAACTAGTGATGCTGCTATAGCAACCATCACCTCAGCAGGTGTATTAACTGGTGTGGCGGCAGGGACTATTAAAGTTCGTGCAACCTCTGTTAAAACAAGTGTTTATAGTGAAATGGATGTCACTATTAGTGCTCCAGATCCGGAATCAATCACTGTTAGTGGTGACGCTGAAGTCACCGTAAGCAACAGCGCAACATATACTGCGGCTGTTTTACCTGTTATTGCTTCTCAAGCAGTCACATGGTCAACTAGTGATGCTGCTAAAGCAACT
>Ga0172378_10003619_pt1 | contig 14518 bp, 13 predicted proteins | sample GrowelOW332metaG_FD_119755 | JGI IMG/M metagenome (GOLD analysis project Ga0172378, IMG submission 119755) | Groundwater microbial communities from an aquifer near a municipal landfill in Southern Ontario, Canada - Pumphouse #3_1 metaG | ecosystem: Environmental > Aquatic > Deep subsurface >... | reverse complement strand
CTGAAACCTTCAGAGCCCTCTTAGAAAACATCTAAAATCCTGTTTACTAGAAAAGCCGCCTCTTGAATGAGACGGCTTTTCTTATGCTTTGATTTTCTTTAGATCAATCCAAACATTAATCCAACTACCGGAATCCAAAGAGAAACTAAGATGGTTAAGGAAACCTGTAGGATTATAGTGCATTTAAACATTTCTGTCATCGAATAATGGCCTTTCGAATAAGTGATTAAGGGAACGGTATCTAATGGCAAGATATAGCAATTACATAAGCATAGTGAGAACGCTAAAATTATCAACTTTGCCATATTGGGGTCAATAGCATTAGTAGTAAGGTAAAGAGCTCCGATGGTGATAAGAATCGGTCCAAGAATAGAAACTAATGAAGTAGATACTGGATCAATGATTATACAGACAAAGGTGAGGACACAGATGATCATTAGCTTAGGAATAATACACATGCTCAGAGTGGGCAGAGCATCTCCAACTAATTTCATAACACCAAAATCGGACATGGCTCCACACAAAGTGATAACTGTAGCAACTAGGAAGAAGGCGTCCCAGGAATTCTCTTTTAGGAAAGCTTTGAAGTTCAGAACCTGAATACCAGGCATAAAAAGAAGGACACAGCCAAAAATGGAAATGATCATAACATTCAAGAAAGAAAACCAGCTAGAGAGAATCCATAATATCAACATGATACTGGTTATCACAATGGAAGACTTTTTAATTGCTATGGTTCCCAAAGGGGACCCAATAAGCAATAATAGATCAATTCATATCAGCGACTTAAAGAACCGTGATCTAATTGTTATGAATCAAGGATCTACGGTTTACCAGATGTGTGCGGAAGCTTGCCATAAATTAAATTTTGAAATGAAAGTTCTTTATTCCGATCAGCATGTCTCTAATTTAGCTGATTTTGTAGTTAAAGGGATTGGGACTGCACTATTAATGAAAGGATTAACTCGTTTTATAAGAAATCCAAATTCAGTGGTTTTACCTATAGTTCCAAGAATTCAAGGCAACTTATTCTTGTGTTGGCAAACCAATGCCAAGCTTTCTTCGGCGGCTCAAAAATTTATTTCTTTAGTTGAAAAATTTCAGAGTAAGCCTGATTTAGAGCATGAAAAGATACTTGATTTTAAGCCACCGCTTTTTTAAAGCGATTACATCTAGAAGACTAAAATAATTTTATTTTCATCTATTAGTTTATGTAGAACCTTGAATGGACGTGTTTATAGATACTAAGAAAGTGTGTTTTATAAAACTAACAGTAAAATACGAAACATCTCAAAAACTATTTCCTGAAATAAGTTTTCATCTCATAACCACCATAACTTAAAAAAATACCCTATGCTTTTTTTTGCTTAAATTAACTTCTCTTAAACTGTGCATGCTAAAATATTCATAGATAGGATTATCTATGAAAATAAAAAAAGTCGATCCTGAAATTGTTAACTTGATCATTAAAGAAGGACAAGATATTCTTACTTCCAAGAATATGCTTCTTGAGCAGACTTTTGTGATGCATAAAGGTGTTACTACTTTTGATCATTCGATTGGTGTAGCTTATGTGGCTGTCAATTATATAAGGAAACATCATATCAAAAAGGTTGATCTTAGAAGCATAATCCGAGGAGCTTTGCTTCATGACTTCTTCTTATATAATTGGCATGATCATGATAAGTCACATCGTTTCCATGGTTTCATCCATGCTAAAAGAGCTTTGAAGAATGCCGAGAAGGAATTCTCTTTGAACAAAGTCGAGAAAGATATTATTGTGAAACATATGTTCCCACTGACACTGGCTTTGCCTTGCTACAAAGAAAGCTTCATTGTTTCTTTGGCTGATAAGAAATGCGCTATCTATGAAATCAGACACAAAGTCGCTTTCAAACCGGTTCCTATGATTAAGAAGAAACTTTTTGTTTATCCAAATATGCTTCCTAATCCGGCTTAATGATTGTTGATTTGGGCTTAGTTGATTAAGAAACAGTCTTTTATTTTGAATGCCAATATTGGTAAAATAGAAGCTAGTTGATAAAGGAACAATCCTTTTAGAAAGGAAATACTCGGATGAACACATTTACACCTGAAAAAACAGTAGCTAAACCGATCAAAGAAAGTAAGCAAGCTGTCTTCTCAATGGGTCGAGTCATTGCTTGGTTTGGCCTCGGATTACTGATTACCGGATTAGTTGCTTTCTTTTTCCCGGATATTCTCATTTTGGCTTGCGGGACTGAGAACCTTGATTTATTGAATACAGTCTATCTAGTATCAATCATTGTTTCTGCTGTCTTACTTCTTGTCTGCTCTATTGGCATCTGGGTAAAGACCTTCAGGAAGAATTCCTGGTTTACTAAAGTCTTCTACTTTATTTATACATTAGCAATGGGGGTTCTCTTATCCAATGTTCTTCTTATGATCTTCAGCATTAATGAGAAAGAGTTCCTCTCTACTGTTGCCATTGCCTTCTTTGCTACTGCTGGGTGCTTTGTAGTAATGGGTATCATTGCTTCCTTCATTAAGAATGACAGTATCTTAATTCCATTCATTGTTACCCTGTTGATAGGATGCCTTGTTATCTCCTTAGTTAACTTCTTCCTGAAAAGTGAACTTGTCTATTGGATTATTGATTTTGTAGTCTTCGCCTGTATTCTTCTTCAAGTAGGATTTGATATTAAACATGTTAAACAATTAGCGGATGTAAACGCCTTTACTTCCAATACCAACTTAGCAATCTATAGTGCATATGTGCTTTATGTCGACTTTATCTATATCTTCATTAAGATTCTCTACTATGTCGCTATTGCTAAAAGCAAAAACAATTAAATACGTAAGGCAGGAAGCTAGAGCTTCTTGCCTTTTTTGTTTCTGTCAAAAGAAACTAAGCGGAGTTTTGAACAATCCTAATTCAAATGATTAAAGACTAAAGCCTTTTCTCTTTTTGTGGTTGAAAATAGACTTTAGTCTTTTATACTGCCTATAAAGACACCTTGTAGGAGGAAATAAACATGGAATACTATGTCTATGAAGACAGCCCTAAACCCAAAACAATCATCAAGAAAGATCTTGGAGTCCGTTTCTCAATGTCCAAGGTACTTTTATGGTTAGCCTTAGGCTTATTACTGACAGGTGTAATTGCTTTGACTTTACCGGATTTTTGTATTGCCTGCTGTGGGAGTGATGATACTGCCCTGTATAATTGTTATCGGGCGTTCATTATTACGGCATCCGTTTTGATGTTTTTTTCTTCTTTTGTAATGTGGTTACCAATTATCCCTAAAGACACGCCTTGGACTATTGTTTCCTATCTTTTATTCACTATCTCAGTAGGTTGGCTCTTATCCAGTGTCTTTCTTTGGGTAAAAGGTATTAACAATGCTGATGCTATCAAAACACTTTGTATTTCTTTCTTTATTGCTGCTGGTTCTTATTTAGTGGTCGGATTAATAGGTACCTTATCAAAGAAGAACCTGAATGTCATTACACCAGTGCTCTTTTCAATGTTGATGGGTATTGTAATACTATCCTTGTTTTCAGTTTTTGATTATACCGGAACTATTTATATCATTACTGATATCATTATCTTCTCGATTATTCTGGTTGTCACCGCTATTGATTTTTATAACGTTAAACGTATGGCCTCTTTGTATCCTTTCCATAATTCAACTTCTTTAGCTATTTACTGTGCGTATAACCTTTATCTTGATTTCATTTATATCTTTGTTCAGATACTCTTCTATGTGGTTTACTTTAGAAATAGAAGCTAAAGAAGATTAGTTTGCTTAGTATCAGTCCTAATCTTTTAAACTAAGAAACAAATGAGGAGAAACCACAAACAGGGGGCTCCTCGTTTTTAGTAGGAGCGAATCCAAAGACATAGGAATCGATCACATTCAATTTTCCCACGCTTACTTGATTTTTTCTTAAGCAGGCAATTGGCAGAAGCGATTGCTTGACTATAATGATTTCAATAAAAGCGTAAGGAAGAATGTGTAATGAAAAAATCTTGTCTTCTTATTGTCAGTTCTCTGCTTCTAATCTCCGGATGCTCTAGTACCGGTACTAAGATGACTGAGGAAGCCTATGACTCCTTTGTGAATGAGCTTAAGACCAGCAACTTTACTTTAAAGCTTGAAACAAGCTATACCAAAGATACTAGGAAGGACTGGAACAATTATCAGGGACTGATAAGCAAATATCAGTTTGACTTTGCCAATGACTGTTATGCCTATATCAAGCCTGAAGATCCTTATTACGATTACTGCGTATGGGTTCCTAATGAAACGGCCACAGACAAATACGTGTATTATTTCTGCCCCAGAAATACGAAAAGCCTTGGGTCCTGGGCTCCATTGACGGCTTATGAATCAGTGTCATTTGTTTACATTCTGACCCCAGGTTGGTTTCCCTCTTTTTCTGACTTGTCCTATGACAGCAAGGAGAACTGTTACTATCAGAATTTTGAAGACTATTACTGGTATTGTAAAAACGATTTGGCTGTCTACTATTATTTCCAGGGAAACAAAATCACTGAGATAGCCAGGAAGCAGACCTCTTCATCTGCTGATCAAAACTGGTACGAGAAAAGGAAAATAACTAACATTGGAACTACGGTTATCGATAGGCCAACGGATATGACCAATGTTTTTGAAAGAACAGAATGAATATTTTTAAGAGTAACTGGAGGGAAAGAAAATGAGGAAAACCGTTCTTATCTTATTGTCTTCTCTGCTTCTGCTTTCAGGATGTGGAATCAATGATGGCCATATGGCTGAAGAAAACTACAATGCCTTTATCCAGGAAGTGAAATCGTCAAACGTCACTTTGGATTTGGATGGATCCTATTTTTATGGCGATGACGGTAAGCTTAGAGACTTTAATTGTTCTTATAATTCACCAGTTCAATTTCAGCTTGACTATGCTAATGACAGCTACTCTAGAACCGTATTTCACAATGGGCAATCCATATTTGAAGTATGGGTTCATCGTGATTTTAAAGAAGGCGAATTCAATGCCTGCAAATATTATCATTGCCGCAAAATGGCAGGAACCGATTGGGGCCCCCATGAAATTTCTGAGAATGATGTAGAGTTTCGTTATAATCATTATGTTGGCCCGTTTTTTATTGATTACTCTTTTTTGACTTATGATCAGGAAAAGAAGTGCTACTATGGTCAGCCATCAGATCCTCTTGATGGTGGAATCTATTATTACTATTTCACTGACAATGAACTAACCAAATTTGAGTTGGAGAGAAAAATTATTTCAATAAATATACTGCTCTTTTTAGTTACAAAGTCTCAAAAATAGGTACGACTGTTATTGATATGCCTAGCTGAAACTAATAAAACAACTTATACAAATCATTTGATAGTTCTTTTAACAAAGAAAGATTTAGAACTAATATGTAGTGCTAGGTTTAGCTTACTCTGCTTATTTCTTTTGCTTTGTCTTTTTAAGACAATTCAGCTTTGAAAGCATAACCTAAGTTATCGGCTTAATAAGCAATATATGCTCATACATCAAGATTATAACTATAGTTGGTATGTGAACTAATATAATTATCTCAAAACAAATATTGTTCTATATAAAGCAGTGAACCTTCCTCGATTGATAGTATTACCTTGTGGCTTTTATATAACATTATTTTTACGCTAGATATTTGGAAATAGGAATCAAAGGTAGACTTGCCAATAAAAAATTAACAAGTCTTCCTTCTTTTTAGGTAGAATAATAATAAGTAAGAAGAAAACCAATGGAAAAGTATTTAATCTACTCAGTCGAAGATGATGAAGAAATTGCTAATATCATCAAAACAGTCTTAACCAAGAACGGTTATCAGGTCAAGACCTTTGCTGATGGTGAAAGCTTTTTAAAAGGCTTTGAAGAAGAAAAACCAAACATGGTTTTACTGGACATGATGCTTCCTAATATTCAAGGCAAGGAAGTCTTAGCTGCTATTAGATCCAAGCATTCTAATGACAATGTGGTGGTTATTATTGTTTCTGCTAAGACTTTGATTTCGGAAAGAATAGATGGACTTGATGAAGGAGCTGATGACTATATAACTAAGCCATTTGATTTGAATGAATTCATCAGTCGAGTTAATGCTCATGCTAGACGCTCACAGTATAAAGCGACTGGTGGTTCGACTAAGACAATTGGGGAACTGACCATTGATTATTCTAATCGTGTACTTAAAAAAGGAAATGATCTGATTGATCTTACTAAAGGTGAATTTTTAGTAGCCTCTTTATTGTTTTCAAAGGCCCCAGAGATAGTCAGCAAAGATGAAATTGCCTTAGAACTTTATGGTAAGAGCGATGATCCTTTTAGACAGAGACGGGAATTTAGGACTATTGATATGCATATCAAAGCAATCAGACAGAAGATTGGTGACGAAGATAAGGCTTTTATTGTCACGGTGTTTAACCGGGGCTTTAAGATCATTGTATGAATAAGAAATGGTTGACCATTTCTTCTTTGGTTTTCTCATTCTGTCTGTTTTTGGTTTTTTTTGCTTCCAGTCTTATTGCTTTTAATTCTGCTAAAAGCAGTTCAATTGAAGAAAACAATCAACATACGGAAGTCATTGTTAATCAACTGAATACTGGTACTAGTCCGACTGATATCATTGATACTTATCAGGATATCCCTGATATCTATGTTTCTTTTTATAATAATTCCAATGAAGATCCATTATTGCTATCTTATCTGACAATCGGAGCCAGTCAGCCCTTATCTTATTTAATGAATAATCTTAATAAGACCTTGATTCTTTCCGATACCAGTCTTGGCTTTAAAGTGACTTCCAGTTTTGCTTGGATTGCTAAAGACTTTCTTTATGTCAGAGTTGAGAAGAAGCTTCCTTCTTCTTACTATGTAAATAGAAACGTCGTGATCTTCAATTCAATCATTTCCATTGCCTTAGGACTTGGATATATGGTTCTTTTGATTCATTCTTATCAACAGAGCTTGAAGCCTTTGAGGATTCAGGTCAAGAAACTGCATGAGATAGTAAGACCTGGCAAACCGATTCAGGAAGGCAACGATATCAATAATATGTCGATGATGATCAGAGACTCTCGAAAAGATCTTCAGCAACAGTTGGAAGTCAATCGGATGGGAGAACAGAAGATTCATTTTATTTTGGATTCCATTGCTCAGGGACTTATTGTTGTTGATGCTTCTTATAAGATTGTCATGATCAATAAACAGGCTAGCACGATTTTTAAAACCGGAGCTGATGATCTAGTCGGCCAGAATATGGAGATTCTGAATATGGCTAGACACCTGGAGAAGACTATTTCTTTAGTTATTCAGACTAAAAGAAGTATTGTCTATGAAGAAGAAATGTCTGGTAAAGTCTATCAGTGCAATATCAATCCTATTGATTATTCTTGGACCAGAGTAAATGAGCAGAACGGAGCTTCTATTTTGATGATTGATATCACAGAACAGTATTACTCCGCTAAGATGAAAAAGGAATTCTTTGATAATGCCAGTCATGAATTGAAGAGCCCTTTGACTTCCATTTTAGGATACCTGCAGATGATTGATGAAGGTATCTATTCTTCTCCTCAAGATGTTGATAATGCAATTGAGAAATCCATCAAAGAATGTCACCGTATGAACAAGATCATTGTTGATATGCTGACTCTTTCTTCTTTAGAAAAAGAAGAGTTAAGACCAGTTGAAGAAATATCAGTCTCCGATACCGTGAGAGCTATTATTCCTTCCTATGAAGTCCAACTGAAAAGCAAGAATATTACCATTAATTCCAATAAAGCTATCTTAATAATTAAGATTAATTATGAGGATTTCTACCGCTTGGTTTCTAATTTGATTGATAATGCTATCAAATACAATAAACCAGACGGAACTATTACCATCAACATTGATTCGACTGAAAGGTCTTTAGCTGTCTCTGATACCGGTATCGGTATCTCTCAAGCAGACACTAATCGTATCTTTGAAAGATTCTACCGAGTCGATAAAGCTAGGAGCCGCGCCAACGGTGGAACCGGTTTAGGACTGGCTATTGTCAAACACATCTGTAACTATTATGACTATAAAATCGTGGTTGATTCAAAATTAGGCATTGGAACGACTTTTAAGGTGTTTTTTGGTCAGGAAGAGAAAAAATATTGATATTATTAATTACTTAAAATACGATTAAATGCGGTATTTTAGGTTAACATGCAAATAAACTATTGACAAGTAAGCGCTACCAAGTATAATAGTCTTAAGATTGATTCAGTTCTCAAAAAAAGGGGGGAATTATGAAAAAGATCAATAAGTCGCTTATCTGTTCTGTTATGGCTGTTGCTTCCTTAGCTTTCAGTGCTACCTCTTGCGGAACCACTGCCACTAGCAACAACATTGACACCGAAAGAAGAAACAAGACGGTTGAAGTTGTGAAGCAGGCTGAGGGAATGACTAGTGATGAGCTTTTCCAAAAAGCAGCCGATGAAATCCAGGGTGGTACCTTAAAGTTTGTCGGTACTTCTTCCAGATTCAAGAATGCTATTGATTCCTTCAAGGCTGAGCTGACTAAAAAGAATGCTGCCTGCGCCAATATGACTATCACTAAGAGCAGCATGGTTGATGGCTTGATCTACACGACTCTTCTTTCTGAAATTGAATCCAAGGTTACTAACGGCTATTCCGGCGCTTTGGTTCAGGATGGTTATCAGTTGCAGAAGAAAGGCATCGATACCGGCTATTTTGTAAACTATATTCCTAAGGAATGGAAGGATGCTACTGAGACTGACAAAGACAATGATTCCAATCCTTTCTCTTTACAGTACAACTTCAAGACTTGGTTTGTTAACAATGCTGAAGGTGATACCACGACTATTGATAATGTCTGGGATATCACAGCTGCTAAATATAAGGGCAAGCTTCAGACTATGGATCCGAGAAACGAGAACGTCAACATGGACTGGCTGATCATGTTAACTCAGGATAAATGGTGTGATAACCTGAAAACCGCTTTCGAAGACAGCTCCAATGACAATTCCGGTTTGGATATTTCCAAATACGCTGAATATGGTGAGAAGAAGAAATACGCTTATGCTTTCATGGATGGCTATCTGACTAATGCTGTCTTCAATACCGATGATGGCAAGGCTAGAGACAATATGTCCGCTGCTTCTGCTAAAGGCACAATCGGCTGGATTGTTGATTCCAAGATTGCCTCTATTCAGGAGACTGAGAATGTTTCTAAGAAGAACTTCACCAATGCCGCTTTAGGAACTGAGAATGCCGATGGCGCCAACCCGACTATGCATATGAAAGGCTTCGGCGGATTCATGTATAAGCATTATCTCCAGGTTATGCCTTATTCTCCTTATCCTTGGACAACCTGCGCCTTCATCAATTACCTTTCTACCACTTCAACCGGCTATGCGGCTTGGGGCAAGGATATCGGTGATTATCCGACTATGTCCTCTGTCAACATTGATCGTACTAAATACGGTCATGGAACCTTAGCTGCCGATGGCACCTTCACTCAGAACAATGATGAAGCCAATGTCTTCCCCGCCTTGAATGATCCTAAACTCAGCTGGTGGCAGTCGGCTACTGGTGGCAACGTTGTCGTCGAAGATCCTGCTTACATTGTCACTCAATACAATCAGGTATTTGCCTTCATTAGCAGTGTCATTTCCAATAAGTAAATAAGCAACTTAGGTAGGCCGGCTTACATAGCTGGCCTACTTGTTATTTAAAAGGAGGGGCCTATGGACGAAGCACAGACAGCTAATAAGTTTTCAATTGGTGCTAAACGGTTTGGCAATCAAGTCAAGACTTTCTTTGGCGTACCAGCGAATACGATCTTAGTAGCTTTTGGATTATTGTTGCTGGTATTGAATATTGTTCCGGCAATTTCGGTCATCACTGATACGTTCTTAGTTCATTCTTACGAATATGTTCCAGGCAAAGCCGCTGGTGACTTGACTGGTTATCATTACTATGAAGTTTTCGCTAGTTCGACTGCTAAAGGCCTATTTTATAAGCCCTTGCTTCATTCATTGACAGTCTCTGTCTTAAGTTGCTGCTTTGCGGTTTTGTTTGGTGGCTTAGTAGCTTATTTAGTCACTAGAACCAACATGCCGTTTAAGAAGTTTGTCTCTGCCGTCTTTATCTTCCCTTACATTATGCCGCAGTGGACATTGGCTTTGTTTTGGAAGAACCTCTTTATATCCACTGGCTGCCAAGGCGGATATATTGGTGAATTGCAGGCGTTGACTGGCATTATCTGTCCGGAATGGTTTGTCTTTGGTTTGTTCCCAATATCTTTTGTCTTAGGACTGCATTATGCTCCTTTTGCCTATATTCTGATTGGCGGTGTCTTACGTAATATGGATGCTAACCTTGAGGAAGCGGCCACTATTCTTAATATTCCTAAGAGAAAGATTTTTACTCATATTACAGTTCCGATTTTAAAGCCAGCTATTCTATCAACTATTCTCTTAGTCTTTTCTTCCGCAATGAGTTCCTATCCTGTCGCTGTTACCTTAGGAAACCCAGTTAACTACATGGTCTTAGCTACCCGTATGCAGCAGATGATTCAAGGAACCGGCAGTCAGATCGGCCAAGGAAATGTCATTTCCTTAGTCTTGATTCTGATTGGTGTCGTAATCTTATCAATCAACCAGGCTTCCACTAGTTCCCGTAAACAGTTCACAACTGTCTCTGGAAAGAGCGGTCAGATCTCGAAGATTAATCTTGGAAAGGTCAACAAATGGGTCATTGGCGGATTGCTTTGCTTGATCACCCTCTTCTTCTGCATTGGACCGATGGTCTCCTTCTTATTAGAGTCCTTGATTAAGAACAGTGGAGATTATTCCGGCGGTTTGACTACGATGTGGTGGACTTCAACGACTGAAATCAGAAACGGCTATAAAGGTATCTTCTATACTCCGGAAATCTGGCAAGCTTTAGGTGGATCCTTCTTATTGTCAATCTGCTGTGCTGTCTTAGCGGGAACCTTTGGCTTACTGATAGGCTATGCCGTCAGTAAGAGAAGAAAGAACAAAGACGCTCAGTTTGTGAATGGTATGGCCTTCTTACCTTACTTAATGCCTTCTATTTCCTTATCAGCCATCTTCTTCTCTCTTACTACCCATGTCAATTGGCTTTATTCAATGCCTTTCTTAGTTTGTATTATTGTCGGTGTCTTAAAGTACATTCCTTTTGCTAGCCGTTCTTCTCTGAATGCCATGCTTCAGTTATCTAACGAAATTGAAGAAGCGGCTCTGATTCAGAATGTTCCGTGGTGGAAACGTATGACTAGAATCATCTTCCCAATTCAGAAATCGGCTTTCTTAAGCGGTTATTTACTGCCTTTCATCTCCTGCATGAGAGAGTTGTCACTCTTTGTCTTCATTGCTCCTACTGGTATGATTCTTACTACTTTGATGTTCCAGTTAGGTGAGACTGGTTGCCCCGCTTTCGAAAACGGTGCTAACTTGATTCTGGTAGTCGTGATATTGCTTTGCAACTGGGTTGTCAATAAACTTACTGGTGCTAGTTTAGATAAAGGAATCGGAGGTTAATCAAGATGCCTAAAATCGTATTATCGGACGTCACGAAAAGATATGGTGATTTCTATGCTGTCGATCATCTGGATTTAGTCATCGATGATCAAGCCTTCATTACTTTGTTAGGGCCCTCAGGCTGTGGCAAAACCACCACTCTTAGAATGATAGCCGGACTTGAGACCCCGACCTCTGGCAAGATCACCATCAATGGTGAAACCATGTTTGATTCCGAGACTGGCATCAATGTCCCGGCCTCTAAACGAAAAGTCGGTTTCCTTTTCCAGAACTATGCTCTCTGGCCTCATATGACCGTCTATAAGAATATCGCTTTCGGATTAGAGAACCTCAAAGACGATATGCCGGTTAAAGCAAGTGAGTATTGCCGTTTGACTAAGATTCAGGATGCTTTTAAAAATCCGAATAAATTGCTTAAATGTTTTACTGACGCTTTAGACAAGAACAACAAAGTTTCAAAAGATAAAGCTCTTCTTTACATCATGGATGAGTTCAAACTATCAATCTATTCTGCCAAAGAAATATTTGATATGAATATACCTGCTGTCCCTTCTGATCAGTTACCGGCTTTCTGTACTCAGAAAATCAGTGAATATGTTTCTAAGGCTCAAGGTGAATTGACTCGTCTTGAGAACCATGAATATGAAGTCAATGACAAGTTTGAGCTTACTCAGAACGGCAAGGTAGTTGAAAAGAACCGCAAACTGGACAAAGAAGAAATTGATTTAAAGATCAGACATGTTGCTAGAGTCGTCAAAATCGGAGAATTCATGGATCGTTATCCAGCTGAATTATCCGGTGGTCAGCAACAGCGTGTCGCTATTGCCAGAACTCTGGCACCAGGACCTAAAGTCCTTTTCATGGATGAACCTCTTTCTAACTTGGATGCCAAACTAAGACTGGAAATGAGATCAGAACTGAAACGATTGCATCATGATACCAATTCCACTTTCGTTTATGTCACTCATGACCAGCTGGAGGCTATGACCTTAGCAACTAAGATCTGCTTAATCAGCAACGGTGTTTTACAGCAGTATGATGCACCGTTAGAAGTCTACAAACATCCGGCTAATCTGTTTGTCGCTGACTTCGTCGGCAATCCTTCCATTAACTTTGCGGAAGTCAAAGCCACTCAGGAGACTCCAGACAGCATCCGTCTTAAAATGTTTGGTGGATCAGTGGAAGCTTTGTTCACTCCTAATACTTATACTGATTTAGCCGCCTTACGTAAGAGCCGGGATGAGGAATTCCAAAAAGAAGCAGACATCAAAACCAAGAACAAAGCCGATAAGAAGTATGTGGAGAAGAGTAATTCCGATAAGGAATTCAACTATCACATCAATACCATCAGCGGTCAGTTGGATTCGAAAGAAGAACGAGTCATCACTGATGATGACTATGTTGTAGCTATCCGTCCGGAATTCATCAGAGTCGAGGATGATGGCCAAATTGAATCCGAAGTCTATGCCGCCTTGCCTTCCGGTATGGAGACCATTGTTAAACTGAGGATTGATGAATTCATCCTAACATCAGTGATCTTCGGTGGCGTTGACTACAAAGTCAATTCCAAAGCCAAGCTGGATTTTGTAGGACGAGGTATTCTTCTTTTTGACCGTAAGAGCGGAAAACTGATTGCTCAGGGATCTTTGCAGGTCTTGAGTGTCAACAATAAGTAATTAAGTCAAACCGCAGGTAAAGCTTCTCCTTCTGACAGACAGTTGGAGAGGTTTTTATTTTCACCTTAAATTGACACTATGGCAGATGCTATAAAGCCAATTGTATGTAGTAAAGTATGCGGCTAAAAACGGGACAAAATGCCCCGATAAGTTGATTTCACTCACACTTAATAAAGATAAGGTGGAAGGAACAGGTATATAATTTTTGAAAAAAGATTCAATTCGGATTGGCAAAAGCTCAAAAGCGTTATTGATTGACTAACTACCTATATATAGCTGTCTTTTTAAAGAATACGGAGATAGATGGTAAGTCCATAGATACTAATATTAAAGAATTATTAGCAGAATTTGATAATATTGGTATTTTATTACAAAATATCTGAATAGCAAAAATCCTTATTCTATCGACAAAAATAGGATTTTAAATGTACCACTAGTCCGGGAGTTTCAAAAAACCTTTGACATGGATAGGGGATATCAGTATAATTCTTCTTGTCTACAAATACGGGCTCAGCCCGCTCTTTTTATGGAAAGAGCTCGATACGCCCGGTAACGTGGATGGCAAATTTATTTAAATTCCGGGAGGAAAAGAAATGCCTACTATTAATCAGTTGGTACGTGAAGAGAGAAGACAGTCTGTCTACAAGTCGAAATGTCCGGCTTTAGGCAAGAGATGGGATTCTCTCAACAAGAAGGAGCGTTATATCGCTTCTCCGCAGAAGAAGGGTGTTTGCACCCGTGTCGGTACTATGACTCCTAAGAAACCTAACTCTGCTGCCCGTAAGTACGCCAGAGTCAGACTCTCCAACGGCTATGAAGTCACTGCTTATATTGGCGGTGAAGGACATAACCTTCAGGAGCACAAGGTCGTTTTGATCCGTGGTGGACATGTCCGTGATTTACCGGGTGTCAGATACCACATCGTCAGAGGCGCTTTGGAATGCTTCGGAGTTGAGAACCGTAAACAGGGCCGTTCTCTTTATGGGACTAAGAAGGATGGAAGCATCCAGAAGAAGTAAGGAGATAACTAACAATGCCTAGAAAAAATGGTTCAGTCAAGAAGAGAGATGTATTGCCGGATCCGATATATAATTCCAAATTGGTCACCCGTTTGATCAACCGAATTATGTTAGATGGAAAGAAAGGTACTGCTGAGACTATTCTCTACGGTGCTTTTGACAAAGTCGCTGCCAAGACTGGCAAACAGGCTTTGGAAGTCTTCGAAATCGCTTTAGGCAACATTATGCCTGAAGTCGAACTCAAGGCTAGACGTGT
>Ga0172378_10003618_pt1 | contig 14519 bp, 6 predicted proteins | sample GrowelOW332metaG_FD_119755 | JGI IMG/M metagenome (GOLD analysis project Ga0172378, IMG submission 119755) | Groundwater microbial communities from an aquifer near a municipal landfill in Southern Ontario, Canada - Pumphouse #3_1 metaG | ecosystem: Environmental > Aquatic > Deep subsurface >... | reverse complement strand
TGACTCTGCAAAGAGCATCAACAAGGCTAACATGTCAGCTTATGATCAGGGTATGACAGAAACAATTCAGACTTGTATGGCAGACTACTACAATGGAAAAGTAGACGAAGATACAGCATGGAACAATTTCTATACTTCTATCATGGAAAAATATCCTAACCTTACAAAATAAGTTAGTTTCTGACTAGATTTTATAAAGGCTGCCTAGAAATTATTTTTTTAGACAGCCTTTTTTTTAAAAGACTTCCATTCTACAGACAAAAGAGGATTTTATGTCCAAAGAAAATCAAGAAAAATCAACGTTAATGCAAAAACCTGAGGTGACAAATAAGTTAGAAAGCAATGTTACTTCTAAAGATGCAAAAAAAAATAAAAAAGTAAAATCTATTCAATATGACAGATGGGGCTATTTCTTTATAGCGCCGTTTTTTATTGTTTATATCATTTTTTCATTAATTCCGCTTCTTTCAACTTTCTTTTATAGTTTCTTTGAAAACTACAACGTCGGATTAACAACAGTCGGACCTAACTGGGTTGGATTGCAAAATTATTTTTCTGTATTTAAAAGTGATATTCTAAGATATACAGGCAATACAATCATTATGTGGATTATTGGATTTGTTCCACAAATTGTTATTTCATTATTGCTCGCAGCATGCTTTACAAACACAGAGCTTAAAATTAAAGGTCAGCAGTTTTTTAAAACTGTAATATATATGCCAAACCTAATTATGGCTTCAGCATTCTCTATGCTTTTCTTTACATTGTTTTCTCCAGATGGACCAATCAATAGTATTTTAATAAAAGCAAATGTTATAACAGAAGGAATACGCTACTTAACTTACACAAGCTGGACTCGTGTGCTTGTTGCGGCAATGAACTTCTTAATGTGGTATGGCAACACAACAATTCTACTTATGGCTGGCATTATGGGCATAGATGAAAGCTTATTTGAAGCCGCGCGTATAGATGGAGCCTCCCCGCTTCAAGTTTTCTTTAAAATAACATTGCCACTTCTTCTTCCAATTCTTGTTTATGTTCTTATAACAAGTATGATTGGCGGTATTCAAATGTTCGACGTTCCACAGATTTTAACTAATGGCGAAGGAAATCCTAACAGAACTTCTATGACACTTATTATGTATCTAAACAAACATCTTTATACAAAGAACTACGGTATGGCAGGAGCTGTTTCTGTTCTTACATTTATAGTGACTGGTATATTGAGCGGACTGGTTTATAAATCAACAATGAGCCAGTATAGTGGTAAGAAAGGAGGCAACTAATGTCTAATTTTACTAGCTTCACCCAGACAGCAGAAACACAATTGCCAAAGAGAAAAAGCCAGGCTGCAAGTTTGGCTGTAAGAAGAACGCTTTGCTATATTCTATTGATAATTCTTGCATTCCTTTCAATTTTCCCTTTCTTTATTTTGATTATCAACTCTACACGTGTTCATGGTCAAATTACAAAAGGTTTCTCTGCAATTCCTAGCACATTCTTTATTACAAACTTAAAAAATGTTCTTTCGAATGCAAATACGCCTATTGTCCATGCGCTTGTTAACAGTATTTACGTTTCTATAATGACTGCTGTTTTAACAACTTACTTCTCTGCAATGACAGCTTACGGTTTGTACATGTATCATTTTAAGGGCAGAGGATTTGCGTTTAAGTTTATACTTGCTGTTATGATGGTTCCAGGCCAGATTTCTGCTTTGGGCTTTATAAAGCTTATTACTAAAATTGGCTTAATGGGTCATCTTGAAGCTTTGTACATTCCAGCTATTGCATCCCCTGTTGTTTTCTTCTATTTATATCAGGCTATGGAATCTACACTTCCGTATTCTATTGTAGAAGCCGCCCGTGTTGACGGATGCAACGAATTTAAAACGTTCAATATTGTGGCGCTTCCTATGATGAAGCCTTCTATTGCTGTTCAAGCAATTTTTGCCTTCGTTAGTTCATGGAACAACTACTTTACTCCGGCTCTTGTTATTAGCAAGAAGACACGCAAGACAATTCCTATTATTATTGCACAGCTTCGTAGCGCGGACTACCAGAAGTTCGACTTGGGGCAGGTGTACATGCTTATTTGCATTGCAATTGTGCCGCTTCTTATTGTCTACTTGTTCTTGTCACGTTACATCATTAGCGGTGTTACACTTGGCGGTGTAAAAGAGTAATTTAAGTTAGCCTTAATGCTTATGTAATTAAGGCTGGCATGTTTTTATTGATTTAATTTAAGTTGATGAATGGAGAAGGCCGGTTCATTGTTATTTTCAGTGAGCCGGCTTTTTTTATAATACAGTTTTTTCTATTGTAAAATAAAAAAATACGGTGTAAAATCATTTGCTTGAAGTATAAAAAAAATTTTAATCCAATATAATTTTGGGACTAAATCACAGGAGGATTTACATGTCCAGACAAAAACAGTCAATGGATGGTAATACAGCTGCAGCTCACGTAGCATATGCGTTTACTGAAGTAGCCGGTATTTATCCAATTACTCCGTCTTCACCAATGGCGGATTATGTTGATCAGTGGTCAGCCGCTGGTCAAAAGAACATTTTTGGAACAAAACCAAAGGTAATTGAAATGCAGTCAGAGGCGGGCGCTTCTGGTACAGTTCATGGCTCTTTGGCATCCGGTGCTTTGACAACAACATTCACCGCTTCTCAAGGCTTGCTCTTGATGATTCCTAATATGTATAAGATTGCCGCTGAACAGCTTCCTGCTGTATTCCATGTTTCTGCCCGCTGCGTTGCAACACAGGCTTTGAACATTTTTGGCGACCATTCGGACGTTTATGCTTGCCGTCAGACAGGCTTTGCTATGCTTGCAGAGTCAGATCCACAGGAAGTTATGGACTTGGCGCCTGTTGCCCACCTTGCGGCTATTGAAGGAAGAGTTCCTTTCTTAAATTTCTTTGACGGCTTCCGTACATCTCATGAAATTCAGAAGATTGAAAAATGGGACTATGACACACTTAAAAAAATGTGCAACATGGACGCTGTAAAAGCATTTCGTGACCATGCGCTTAATCCTGAACACCCTGCAATGCGCGGTTCACATGAAACCGGCGATGTTTTCTTCCAGCACCGTGAAGCTTGCAACAAAGTTTACGAAGCTCTTCCTGCAATTGTAGAAAAATACATGGCTATGGTGAACAAAGAGATTGGCACAGACTACCAGCTCTTTAACTATTACGGCGCAACAGACGCTGACCGTGTAATAGTAGCAATGGGTTCTATTTGCGATGTAGCAGAAGAAGTTATTGACTATCTTACAAAGAAAGGCGAAAAAGTTGGACTTATCAAAGTACGCTTGTATCGTCCATGGGTTGGCGGAAAATTCTTAGCTGCCCTTCCTAAATCATGCAAAAAATTAGCTGTTCTTGACCGCACTAAGGAGCCTGGCTCTTTAGGCGAACCACTTTACCTTGATGTTTCTGCAACATTGCGTGAAGCTGGCCTTAACGATGTTATTCTTTGCGGCGGACGCTATGGTCTTGGTTCAAAAGACACACCACCTTCAAGCGTATTCGCAGTTTATACAGAGCTTGCTAAAAAACAGCCAAAAGACCGCTTTACAATTGGAATTGTTGACGATGTAACAAACTTGAGCTTGCCAGAAGTAAAGCCTGCTCCAATCACATCTGCTCCAGGAACTGTAGAATGCAAATTCTGGGGAATTGGTGGAGACGGCACTGTTGGCGCAAACAAAGACTCTACAAAAATCATTGGCGACCATACAGACAAATACATTCAGGCTTACTTCCAGTATGACTCAAAAAAGACAGGCGGTATTACAATTAGCCACTTGCGCTTTGGCGATCATCCTATAAAGAGCCCTTACTATATTAACCAGGCCGACTTGGTGGCTTGCCATAACCAGTCATATATCATCAAAGGATATAAGATGGTTCAGGACGTTAAGAAAGGCGGAACATTCCTTGTTAACTGCCAGTGGTCTGACGAAGAGCTTGGCGAACATCTTAACGCAGAGGCAAAAAAGTACATTGCACAGAACAACATTAAAGTTTACACAGTTGACGCTGTAGACATTGCTGGAAAAATTGGACTTGGCAAACGCACAAGCACAGTTCTTCAGTCTGCGTTCTTCAAATTAGCAAACGTTCTTCCTTCAGAAGAAGCTGTTAAATACATGAAGGACAAGGTTGTGGCTAAATTCTCTAAGAAAGGCCAGGACGTTGTAGACATGAACTGCAAGGCTATTGATGCTGGATGCAACGCGCTTCATGAAGTAAAAGTGCCAGCTGACTGGGCAAATGCAAAGCCAGATGCTAAAAAGCCAGCACTTAAAGGCGCTAAGAAAACTGTAGAAATGGTAGAAAAGCTTATGGAGCCAATTGGCCTTATGGACGGCGACAGCTTGCCAGTTTCTGCATTTGAAAGTTGCGCAGACGGACAGTTTGAGCTTGGTGCTTCTGCTTATGAAAAACGCGGAACAGCAGTTATGGTTCCAGCATGGGACAGTGCAAAATGCGCTCAGTGCAACAGCTGCGCCTTTGTATGTTCACACGCTACAATCAGACCTTACCTTCTTACAGACGCTGAAGTTAAAGCGGGTCCTGCTAACATGGTTACAGTTCCAGCTAAGATGCCAAAGATTGCTCAGTACAAATATGCACTTTCTGTTTCTCCACTTGATTGTATGGGATGCGGCGAATGTGTAACAGTTTGCCCTACAAAAGCAATTTCTATGGTTCCACAGGAACAGCTTGCCGACCAGCAGCCAGTATTTGATTACTTGGTGGCTAACATCAGCAAAAAGCCAGAAGCTAAAGACTTGCCAGCGGTAATTGGTTCACAGTTCAGCCAGCCATTGCTTGAATTCTCAGGCTCTTGCGCGGGTTGTGCAGAAACTTCTTACGGCAGACTTGTAACACAGCTCTTTGGTGAACATATGTACATTTCTAACGCAACAGGATGCTCTTCAATTTGGGGCGGACCTGCAGCTACTTGCCCTTACACTGTTAACAAGGACAGCAAAAAAGGACCGGCTTGGGCTAACTCATTGTTTGAAGACAACGCAGAGCACGGCTTTGGTATGTACATGGGACAGAAATACATTCGCGACAATCTTATTGCGGAACTTGAAGAAGTTGCAAAGAGCAATGCTTCATCTAGCTTAAAAGACGCGATTGCAAAGTTCATTGAAACAAAAGACAAGACAAATGACAACGTTGAGCCAACAAACGCTCTTATTGCTGAACTTGAAAAAGACAAAGGCAACAAAGAGTGCGCTGACATTCTTGCAAAGAAACAGTACTTGCAGAAAAAATCAGCATGGATTTTTGGCGGCGACGGCTGGGCATATGATATTGGATTTGGCGGCCTTGACCACGTGCTTGCTTCTGGAGAGAACGTGAACGTTTTGGTATTCGATACAGAAATGTACTCAAATACTGGCGGACAGGCTTCTAAAGCTTCAAACATTGGCGAAGTTTGCCAGTTTGCGGCAGCAGGAAAGGAAATTGGCAAGAAGTCACTTTCTGAAATAGCAATGAGCTACGGATATGTTTATGTAGCGCAGATTGCCCTTGGAGCAAATCCAGCACAGGCAATTAAGGCAATTCAGGAAGCGGAAGCATACAACGGACCTTCTTTAATTATTGGATACGCTCCATGCGAACTCCATGGTGTTAAAGGCGGCATGAACCATTGTCAGGACGAAATGAAGGCAGCTGTTAAAGCCGGCTACTGGAACTTGTTCAGCTTCAACCCAGAGCTTAAGGCAGAAGGAAAGAATCCATTTACTCTTACTTCAAAACCAGGCGACGGAACATACCAGGCATTCCTTAACAATGAAACACGTTATTCATCTCTTACTCGTAACTTCCCAGACAGAGCGTCTTACCTCTTTAAAAAGAGCGAAGATGTTGCAAAGCTACGTTACGAACACTTGCAGAAGCTTGTTGAACTTTACAAATAAGCTTTGCTAAGCAGAGAGTAGGCAGGGGCAGGCAGCTGCTTCTGCTTTACAGGCGGCCCGTTTTCAGCAATGAAGGCGGGCTGTTTTTTCTAACATATTTTGCTTGAATACAGAGGACAGAGTGATTTTCTTGGAGGATTTTAATGCATAGCAAAAAGTCAAAAATAATTTCAAGTATTGTCTTTGTTCTTGGGTTAGTTTTAATTATATTAGTAAGTTTGTTAATAAATCAATTTTCAAAAATGTCTAATGAAAAAGTATATCTTTGGGCAAGCATTGCGGGAATGTATTTAGTTTTATGGTGCCCACATTTTATAAATTTTATTCCAGTCAAAAATGAATCTAAAAAAAACAGGTCTATTTTAACTGTAGTTTTAGGCACTGTTATTTTTCTAATAATTTCAATTGGAATAACTGTGTCTGTTGTTTTTAATGTCTTTCAAATCTTAATAGCAATTGTTGTTGAAGTTGTGCTGCTTTTTTTATATGCTCTAAATGTTTATTACAGTTATATTTCACCAACGCATTCAACTAATGCAGATGAAAAATCTAAAGAAGCAAATTCTCTTATAATGCAAATAAAAACATCAATTGATGCAATGAAAATGAAGGCTTCAACTTTAGGAACCGAATATAATTCTGAAAAAGATAAATTGAATTCTTTTGTTCAAACAATATCAAATTTTACAATGGTGGACGATATTGCAGCCGCTAAGCTAGAGCAGGAAATTTTGCAGCAGATTACACTTGTAAGTTCCGCTTGTGACAAAATACTTTCTGGCTCTGCTAGCAAAGATTTTGACAAAGAACTTGCGGCTCTTGATAAGAAAATTTCACAGCGTATTGCGTTGGAAGAAAATTAGACGTGAATCTGGCTTAGAACTTCGCCAATCTTTTGATGTATTACAAGAGTTGCCATGCCGTCGCTTGGAGTAGGGTCCCTGTTAATTAGCACAAGCTTGTTCCCTCGAAAGTAATTTACAAGGCCGGCTGCTGGGTACACAGTCAAAGAAGTTCCGCCAATAATGAGCATGTCGGCTTCCTGCAGTGCTTTTACAGAGCTGTCTATAGTTTCTTCGTTAAGGCTTTCTTCATAAAGAACAACATCTGGCTTAATAACAGAATGGCAATTGTCGCAACGGGGAATTCCGTTTTCATCTTTATTATTTATCACGTAGTCAACGTCAAAAAATTTATGGCATTGTGTGCAGTAATTTCGTAAAGTGCTGCCGTGCAGTTCATAGACTTTTTTGCTTCCTGCTGCCTGGTGAAGACCGTCAATGTTCTGTGTAATAACGGCTGTAAGTTTGCCTGCCTTTTCCATTTCCGCAAGCTTTAAATGTGCGGCATTTGGTTTTGCTCCTTTAAGAAGCATCTTTGCCCTGTAGAATCTATAGAATTCCTTTGTATTATTATAGAAGAAAGAAGAGCTTAAAATTTCTTCAGGCGGCCAGTTCCACTTCTGGTGATACAAACCGTCTACACTTCTAAAGTCAGGTATTCCGCTTTCTGTAGAAACACCTGCCCCTCCAAAGAAAACAATTTTTTTGCTTCCGTCAACATACTGCTGAAGTTTTTCTATTTCTTCTGTCATTGTAATTCTAATGTAACATAAAAACTTCATGAATACTAGAATTTCTGCCAATAACAAAATGTATTAGTCTTTTTAATAAGATTGATAAAATTGTAAAATGTTTATAAATTTGAAAGCTTTATAAAATAAGGTAAAGATTTAAGAAAATTTAACTTTGTTTTATGGTTTTTATAGATTTAGGAAGATTTATGTTGAAAATGAATGAAATAAAGAGAAAAAGCAAATTAAATTTCTTTACATTCAATAATGAATTTGACAAAATATCTAATAAGCAAGATAATTCTAATATCTCTATTTTAAAGTATTTTTATAAGGAAAAGTCTATGACAAAAAAGGGTTTATTTATTTTTGTTATTTGTTGCTTTATTTTTACTGGCGTTTTTGCTGGTGGAAAAAAAGATGTTACAGATCGTTCGGTTGGTGACAAAAACAGCTGGCAGGAAACTTTTGACATAAATCAGAAGCCTTCTGGAAAATATAACATTATGGTTACAGCAAAAGACAAGGCTGGTAATGAACAGATTGCAGGTCCATATAATATCAAAATTGATACAGAATCTGACTTGCCTGTTGCGGGCATTACAAACCCTTCTGAAAATATGAGAATTCCAGGAAACTTAAATATAGTTGGAACTTGTGTTGATGATGATGCTGTGCAGCAAGTGAATATTATTTTTGACGGCGATGAAGATAACATTCAGACAGCAGAAGGAAAAGACTTCTGGTCTTATTATCTTGATACAAACAGTTTAAAAGAAGGACCTCATACAATTGAAGTTTATGGAACTGATGTAAACGGTCTTAGAGGTCACAGTGTAAAACTTACATGGCAGCTAGACAGACGAGCGCCTGTTACAACAGTCACAAATGTTTGCATGGGCACACTTGTAAGCAGCAAGATAGATTTAAATGGCACTATTCAAGACGGTAACGGCATTTCTAAACTAGAGTACAGCCTTGACGGTGGTCAGTATTTTTCAGAATTGAAAATAAAAGATGTAAAGCTTAAAGAAGCAGATGAAAATGGCTTGATGGAATATTGGGATTTCTCTGTTCCAATTGACACAAGAAAATCTCCAGACGGTCCTGCTGTATGTTGGTTTAAAGCAACAGATAAAGCAGGCTCTGTAGGCATTTATTCATTCTTGTATTTTATAGATAACACAAGCCCTGATGTAAAAATTGTTTCACCAGCAGATGAAGAAGTGAATGGCACATTTACAGTTGCAGGCTTTGCAAAAGACACAATCGGCATTCAAAGATTAAGTTGGAACTTTGGTGGAGAAACAGGTGATTTTGATTTAATTGCAGGAAACCCTTATTGGGTAAAAGAAGTAAATTCTATTGGTTCAAAAAATGCTGAATTTAGCATTACTGCGGTTGATACTGCAGGAAACGTTGTTACAGTTAAAAAATCATTTAAAGTAAATCAAGAGCTAGACAAACCTGTTGTTACAATTTCATCACCTTTAGCAGACAGTTCTGTTGAAGGCACAGACGGCTCGTTCTTTATTAGAGGCCGTGTAACTGACGACGACGGAGTTGCAAGTGTAACTTACAAGGTTGACTCTGGAGAAGAAACTACATTTGACTGTCTAGGCGTTTTCTATGCTTCAATTCCAGGCGAGCTTTCTAATGGAACACATACAGTTACAGTTTATGCAACAGACAAATACGGTGTTGTGGGTAATAAAGTAACAAATACATTTACTGCAAAAGGCGTTGCTCCTGTGTTTAACAAGGCGACTCTTTTTGATGGCAAAAATACAAAAGACTTTGTTGACGGCGTTACAGTTAACCCAGATGCAGATGTGACTTACCAGACAGCGGCAGTTTCTACTTGCGGACTTTCTGCTGTGACTTATGAATTTTCTTGGGGAGCAGAAGGCCATGAGTCAAACGCAATCACTCTTAAAGGCGGAGAGAAAAAAGTTGATGTGAAAATTCCTTTAAAGACATTGCCTTGGGGAGTTGTAAAATTAACAATAAAGGCAACTGATGTTTTTGAAAGAACAACAGAACATCATGCTGATTTTTATATAAAGAATTTGTCTCGTGTTTATACAGACAAACCTGGCGTTTACTTTACAGATTCAACAGTCGCGGAAGACGGCGCTATAGTGAATGACGCAGAAAATCCAGTGACAGGTTATTTTGTTGGCGGCAATATTAAAAAGGCAGAACTTGTTCCTGCAACAAAAGCTGCAACTGTTTCTTTTGAAGGAAACTCAATTATTTTAACAGCAGGCGAAGGCGGTTCAGCAGCGGAAGTTGTTAGAGTCACAACAGACAAAGGCGCTGTTTATAATTCACGTCAGATTTATTTTATTTCTAATGGAGAAAAACCAAATCTTACTTTAGATGATTCAACAGAAGATTCAAAGACACCTGTTGATATTGCAGATTCTGTTACAATAAAAGGCACTACAGATTCAAGCGGAGTGACTGTTTCATATAGAATTCTTTCTGCGCAAGTTGCTTATTCTCCAGAAGGAATTGTTACTTCTTCTACTGCAAACGCGGTGCCTAGCTTAGCGGAAGCAAAGCCTGTTTCTTTAAGAAAGAGCGGCGCGTTTACAATTGAATTAAAAAATTCTGACTTTGTAGACGGCATGTCTGTTGTTGAAGTTATTTCAAGCAATGCTTCTGGCCAGAGCACAACAAAGTCTGTGTACGTAAGAAAAATTGCGACACTTCCAGAAGCTTCAACCGAGCCTGACGCAGACGGAAATCTTCCACCTCCATTGCCAGCTCCAGCGGCTCCAGCAATTTACTGGCTGCAGGGGAACAACTTGTATGCAGTGGCTGTTTACCAAGGCTATACAAATGCAACATTTGATGTATTTAAAAGCGATGACTTAATTCCTGGTAAAAATAATTTTGCATTTGCAGTGAGCACACTTGACAGCACAGAGCCTGTTTCTTCAACTTATTCAATTACAAAATCTGGCGGCATTACAGCAAGAATAAGCAATATAAACGGCACTCCTTATGAAAGCGGCATGTCATTAATTTTGGAGCGTGGTGCTGAAAAAGAAGCAAGCCACAAGGCAACTGTAACAATTAAGAGCGCTTCTACTATAAACAAAGTTGACTGGCAGATTAGCGGTGAAGACGCGCCTGGCGGAGATGTTGCTCAGTCTGGTACAATTTTAACAAAAAATATTCGCACTGTAGTTGACGGTGAAGAATACGAGTTTGATATTCCTCTTCAGAATCTTCCTTCCCGTATTACAAATATTACTGCAACAATTGTTAATTCTAACAACAACACATTCAATCTTAAGGGAACAATTTTTGTTCTTAGAACTCAAGATGAAGCTCGCATAGACGACAGCGCAGATATTTACTGGACAGTCCTAGATGGCGTAACTTATGAAACTTCACGCTCAAGATATATTCTAAACGGCGGCGCTTCTTTAACAGGATATGCAAATATTCAATCACCAATTACAGTTTCTCTTGCTGCTGAAAAAGAAGGTTTAGCTGCAAGTTCCGAAGGCAATCTTGTAAGAATAGACGCAACAAAAGACGGCTTGTATAAAGATGTTGTTTTAAAAGTAACAGATGCAGGTGGTGCGGTTTACAGTTCAAATGCTGTGACTCTTCTTGTTGACACTGCAAATCCTACTGTTGAAATTAAGAGCCCTGTGGCTATGTCTTGGATTCAGCAGAGGCTTGTTCTTGAAGGAACTGCTTCTGACGGCAACGGAATTGCTTCTCTTGAATTTAGCTATGACAATCAAGCAACATGGAATTTGATTGCTTTGAATAAAGACGGCTCATTTAAAGTTACAACAGATTTGTCTGCTTTGGCTGATGGAATTGTTCCTATTGATTTAAGGGCAACTGATAACTCTGGTAAAATTACAATACTTAACAACGCAGTTCAAAAAGACACAGAAGCTCCTGTTGTAAAAGTTATTGTTCCAGACGCAGAGGCTGTTGTTAACGGCGAAAACGTAATTGCGTTTAGCGTTACAGATTCTGGAAGTTTTAACAAAGTAAATTATACAAGCGCAAATAAAAAAATCACAACTGAAATTCCAATTACTTCAATGTCTAACACATTTGTTGGAACAGAAGAGCAGCCAATTGACAACACAATGACATTCTCTTTTGCAGACAAGGCTGGCAATGTTGCTACTTTAAACACATGGGAATTTAAAGTTGATTCAGAAAGCGACTTGCCAAGGGCAGAAATTCATTTGCCTGTAGATAATGAAGTAATAACAAGAGACTTTGTTGTTTCTGGCGTTATTTATGATGATGATGGACCAAGTAAAATTTGGTACAAGATGGATGACGGAGACTATCAGGCTCTTCCGGAATACGGCACAAGCTTTAACATGACAGTTCCTCTTTCTGCAATGACAGACAATGAGCACTCTGTTACAGTTTATGCAGAAGATATTAACGGAGTTAAAGGTCTTGAAACTAGCAGAAAATTCCGCATATCACTTGAAGAGCCAAAGGGCGCTGTAACTGCTCCTGTAATTAGCGAGACAGTAAAAGGCACTGTGACTTTGAAGGGTGTTGCTTCTGACAAGAACGGCATTAAGAAAGTTCAGATTTCTGTAGACAACGGCGCTAGCTTTAACGACGCAATAGGAACTACAGAATGGACATATAATTTTGACACACGCGTAATTCAAGACGCGACACATGTTGTGTTTGTTAAGATTTGGGACGGCTACGATATTACTGGTTTGTATTCATCACTTATAAACGTTGATAACACAAGCCCTAACTTGAGCCTTGAGCTTCCGTTGGACGACAGCAAAACAACTAAGAATGTATTCTTCAGCGGTCAGACAACAGATAACATTGGTTTGAAGCAGTTGTACATTACTGTACGCAGTCTTGACTCTAACAAGTCTGTTCCTTCAAAACTTGCGCGCACAGACTTGGTGCCAGCAGAAATTATTTCTCAGTCAATTGACTTAAGTTCTCTTGACAACGGCTTCTACAACATTCAGCTTACAGGTACAGATGCTGCAGGAAACATTACACGTGTTAGCCGCAACATTCAGCTTGACAAGACAAAGCCACTAACTAATGTAGATTTGCTCTATCCTTTGAACGGTGAAAATTGCCATGGTGTGTTTAACATTTACGGCACTGCTACAAGCGAAGAGGATCCAATTGCAAGCGTAACACTTTATGTTGACGACAAAACTGTCGCAGGTCTTGAGCCAACAGTTGTTACAGAAAGCGGCTACTTTAAATTTGTAATCAAGCCTTCTGTTACTGTAAAAACCACAGAGACTGTAGATGGCGAAGAAAAGGAAACAAAGTCAGAAGTTGAAATGATGTCTGAAGGTCAGCATAAGTACAAGGTTATTGCAACTACAGAGTCTGGCAAGCAGATAATTTCTAACGAGCAGTATGTTGTTTATTCTAAGTCTGGTCCATGGGTAACTCTTGACAACTTTACTTACGGCGACTTTGCTATGAACCGCCCTATGTTAAAAGGTGACGCGGGCTACACATTGAGTGACGAAGAAGTTGAAGCTTTGAAGGCAAAGGAAACTGCTCCAGAAAAGAGAGCTGCAATTGAAAAGAAGACAATTAAGCAGGTAATGCTTAGCTTTGACAACGGAAAAACTTACACTGCTGTTTCAAAAGAAAAGAAAGGCAAGTGGCAGTACCGTGTGGAAAATGAAGATATTTCTGAAGGATTCCACTTCTTGCTTATAAAGGCAGAAATGATGAACGGTGAAAATGCAATTACAAGATTGATTGTTCAAGTTGACCATACAAAGCCTACTATTAGGCTTATTTCTCCTGGTGAAGGCGGACATTATAACCAGCAGCTTGAGTTCTCTGGCTTAACTAGCGATGATGTTTCATTGAAAGATGTAACACTTACTTTAAGAAAGGGCGACAAGGCGGCTTACGAAGTTCCAGGCTTTATTCAAGGATTGTACTTTGACGGTTCTGTTTGGGGAGCTTCTTTGTGGCAGGTTGGTGTGGGTCTTACTGCATTTGACAACGCTGTAAAAATTCAAGCTAACTACGGACAGTTCACTCAGGAAGAGCGTGATTTTATTTCTTCATTGCTTGGACTTGAGCAGTCTAACCTTCGCTTTGGCGGAAGAATTGTTGGTGCTAAGATTATTGCACAGCTTGGATATTTGCCGTTTAGATATTTATTTGGCCGCGACTGGGACTGGCTTTCTGCAACATTGTCTGTTGGCGCTAACTTTTCTTACTTTACACAGTCTGGCGCTATTGACCGCACAACAGGAGAGCCTGTTGCACAAGTTCTTTCTGCTGCTTTAGTTCAAATTGAATTCCCCCGTGTTACAATAAAGGAATGGAAGCGCTTTAAGACATGGGCTTTCTATATAGAGCCACAGGTTTGGTTTATTCCATCTGATATTGCGAGCGATGATGCAAACAAAATTGTGCCTACAGTTTCATTTGGCATAAGGACCAATGTGTTCTAAAAAATAGAAATCTTTAATTGGAAAGCCCTGTATTTCTTAAAAGAAGTGCAGGGCTTTCTAATTAATTTTTAAAAAGAATCATTATTCTTAAATGAATATTGAATTTTCTTTTTTTTTGAGAAAATATTTTTACTTTAGAGGGAAATTTAGAATTTTGATTAGACTTGTTTAAGAGTTTTTAAAGAAATTGAAGTTATAGTTAAATTTGAGATATTAGACATGTTTATGAAAATGGATTTTTAAATAACTTAGGATATTTTCAAAGACCTAAGTTTTTATAGGAGATTGTCATGAAAGAAAAGCTTTGTTTTAAAATTGCAAAAGGAAGGTTTATCTTTATGAATAAAATAAAATTTTTATTTGTTGCAATTTTATCTTTGGTGGCAGTTGTCTTTTTTTCATGCCAAATTGGATTGGGAGCGCAGGTAGATACAGCCTCTCCTGAAATTGCAATTTCTTACCCTTCTGCTTCATCAGTTATATCAGATTGGTTTTATATAAGAGGCACTTGTTCTG
>Ga0172378_10003616_pt1 | contig 14521 bp, 13 predicted proteins | sample GrowelOW332metaG_FD_119755 | JGI IMG/M metagenome (GOLD analysis project Ga0172378, IMG submission 119755) | Groundwater microbial communities from an aquifer near a municipal landfill in Southern Ontario, Canada - Pumphouse #3_1 metaG | ecosystem: Environmental > Aquatic > Deep subsurface >... | reverse complement strand
CTTGCCACCCTTGGTCGACAGGAATACCTGCTAGCCAGTCTGGCAAGCAGTCGAGCGTTTGTGAATCCTGTCCTTACGCGGTGTGTGGCTCTGGCTAATGCCTATGCCCCCGAGCACCTCATTATCACTATGCAGGATGAAACTGTTGAGAACCAGATCGCAGAGCAGATAGTCAATGCAGGTTCCCTCTTCCTCGGCCCCTATTCCTGCGAGAGTGCAGGCGATTATGCCAGCGGTACCAACCACACCCTGCCTACCAACGGCTGGGCGAGATGCTACAGCGGGGTAAGCACCGATTCCTATCTGAAGAAAATTACCGTCCAGAAGTTGAGTAAGGCGGGCTTGGAAAACCTTGCTCCAACCTTGTTCACGATGGCCGATGGCGAGATGTTGAATGCACACAAGAATGCAGTTGCGATTCGATTGGGAGGAAAGAAATGAGGGAGTTGCTCAGAGAGAATATTGCTACGCTTAAGCCGTACAGCTGTGCCCGCAATGATTTTACCGGGGAGGCGGATGTCTACCTGGACGCCAATGAGAACTGGCAGGATTTCGTGGGCAAGGTGGATGCCAACCGCTACCCCGACCCCTTGGCCAGTCAAGTGCGCAAGGCCCTCGATGAAGTGCTCGGACTTCCCTTCGAGCAGACACTCATCGGAAACGGAAGCGATGAATTGATCGACAATCTATTCCGCTGTTTCTGCCGTCCGGGCAAGGATTCGGTTCTTCTTATGCCCCCCACCTATGGAGCATACCGTGTGTTTGCCGATATCAACGACATCAAGGTGCAAACGGTTCCCCTGAAATCTGATTTCCAGCTTGACCTGCCCGCCCTTACGTCCTTTCTCATGCAGGAAAAGCAGACGCGGACAGCTGAGTCCCGGCTGAAGTTGCTCTTTGTCTGCAGTCCGAACAACCCCAGTGGAAATGCATTTCCCCTGAGTGAAGTGAAGACGATTTGTTCCCTGTTCGATGGGATCGTTGTTGTCGATGAAGCCTACTTTGACTTCAGCGACCAAGCAAGTGCGATCAGCCTGCTTGGGGAGTTTTCCAATCTGGTGGTGCTGCGCACCCTCTCCAAGTGCTGGGCCCTTGCCAGCGCCCGAGTCGGAGTTGCCATTGCAAGTAAGGAAATCATCGCCGTCATCAGGAGCATGAAGTATCCCTACAATGTAGGCGGTCCTTCGCAGAACCTAGCCCTTAAGGCTCTCGGGCAGGCAGAAGCTGTCAAGAAGGGGCTTGCCCTCATTAAGGAGGAGCGAAAGCGTCTTGCCGTAATGCTTAGGGAGCTCTCCTGTGTCCAGCAGGTCTATAGCAGTGACGCCAACTTCTTTCTGGTCCGTGTCACTGACGCTGCTGCCATCTACCACTATCTGCTCGGCAAAGGTATTATTGTGCGTAACCGAAGCAAAGAGATGCACTGCGAAAACTGCCTGAGGATTACTGTCGGCAGCAGGGAAGAGAATGCAGCGTTGGTCGCTGCCCTGAAGGAGTATGAGCATGCGTGAGAAGGTTCTGTTCCTTGATCGTGACGGCATTATTGTCGAAGAGACCCAAGTCGACAGTCTGGAAAAAATCAAGTACATCCCCGGGGTGTTTTCCGCTCTCTCCCGACTTCGCAGTTCCGGTTTGTGGTACTTTGCCATGGTGAGCAATCAGGATGGGGTGGGGACTCCTAGCTATCCTCAAGAGGCCTTCGACATTCCCCAACAGCGAATTCTTGAGACACTGCGTGGAGAAGGAATCGCCTTCGATGCCATCCATATCGACTTCAGTCTACCTTCCGACAACTGTCCGGGCAGAAAACCGAAAATCGGTATGCTCGGTGAGTACCAGAGCGATAGGTACGACCTAATGCACTCGGTGATGATCGGCGACCGCTTAACTGATGTCCAGCTTGCCAAGAATCTTGGATGCAAGGCAGTGTGGTTTGCTCCAACTTCACGTTCCTGCGAACTTCCTGAGGATTTGAAAGAAACCTGCATATTCATCAGTGACAATTGGGCGCAGGTCGCCTCGTTCTTGCTGGATGAAAGCCATCTTGCACCACGTCTTGCCCTTGTTGAACGCAAGACCAAAGAAACTGAGATCACCCTGACGCTCAATCTGGATGGCGGAGGACAGGGCAGTGTGCATACCCATATTCCCTTCTTCGACCATATGCTGGAGCAAGTGGTGCGTCACAGTGGCTGTGACGTAAACCTGCATGCCCATGGCGATTTGATCGTTGATGAACATCACACGGTCGAGGATGTTGGCTTGGCTCTCGGGCAGGCTTTCCGCCAGGCTTTGGGTGACAAGCGGGGTATCAACCGATACGGCTTTGAGCTGCTTCCGATGGATGAGGTGCTTGCCCAGGTTGCCATCGACTTCTCAGGAAGGCCCTACCTTCAGTGGGAGGTCGACTTCAAGCGTGAATATATCGGCACATTTCCCACCGAAATGGTGGAGCACTTCTTCAAGTCCTTCAGCGACAGTGCTCAGTGCAATCTTGCGCTCAAGGTAGGAGAAGGTAATGCCCATCATCAGTGTGAAGCTCTGTTCAAGGCTTTTGCAAGGGCTCTGAAGAAAGCGGTACACCGCAATCCGTATTCTCTGGACCTGCCTTCCACCAAGGGGGTGCTATGAATATTGCCGTAGTCAAATACAATGCCGGCAATACCCGGTCGGTGCTGTGTGCCCTGCAACGGCTGGGTTACGAGGGCATCGTCACCGATGACCAAAAGGCCTTGGAATCAGCCGACCGGGTCATTTTCCCCGGGGTGGGGGAAGCGTCGACGGCAATGGCCTACCTGAGGGAGAAGGGTCTTGATCAGGTTCTGGTCAACCTCAAGCAACCCTTTTTGGGTATCTGCCTGGGCATGCAACTGATGTGTGCGAGAAGCGAAGAGAACAACACGACGACTTTGGGAATCTTCGACGTTCCTGTTCGTAAGTTCCGTCTCACTTGTGAGTACAAGGTGCCGCATATGGGTTGGAATACGCTGTCCTGCAAGCAAGACAACCTTTTTATGGGCTTGCCTGAGAAACGATGGTGCTACTTTGTGCACAGCTACTATGTGCCCTTGTGCAGCAGCACCATTGCCAGCACCGAGTACGGCTCGCAGGAGTTTACGGCAATTCTGCACAGGGACAATTTTTATGGGTGTCAGTTTCATCCTGAGAAAAGTGCCGAGAGTGGGGAGATGATCCTGAAGAATTTCTTGGAGGTGCTGTGATGCAGCTCATCCCTGCCATCGACATCATTGACGGGGCGGCAGTGCGCCTCAGCCAGGGTCTGTACGATTCCAAGAAAATCTATGCCAGTGACCCGTTGGAAATTGCCAAGCAGTTTGAGGCTGCCAACATCAAGCGTCTGCACTTGGTCGACTTGGATGGGGCCAAGGGCAAGGGCATTGTCAACCTGCACATCCTTGAACGTCTTTCCAGGAATACCTCGTTGGTCATCGATTTCGGCGGGGGCATCAAGAAGACCGAGGACTTGCGTTCCGCCTTCGATGCAGGGGCGAGCATGGTGAGCTGTGGGTCGATTGCGGTAAAGGATCGTGAGCTTGTCCGCTCATGGATACACCTCTACGGCAGGGAGCGCCTGATTCTTGGTGCCGATGCCCGCGATGGGCTGATTCAGAGTAGCGGATGGTTGGAATCAAGCAACTTGGAAGTGGGCCCTTTCATAGATTCATATCACAACGATGGCCTGGATACTGTTATATGTACTGATATTGCTAAGGATGGAATGCTGATGGGGCCTTCGTTGGTGCTCTATAAACAGTTGCTTTCTACCCGCCCTGCTTTGCGTCTTATCGCCTCAGGAGGAATTTCCTCCATGCAGGATTTGATGGACCTCAAACAAGCAGGCCTGTATGGGGCGATCATCGGCAAGGCTATCTATGAGGGAAGGATCAGTTTGGAAGCGCTCAAACGCTTCGGGGAGGAACAGGATGCTGGCTAAACGAATTATACCGTGTCTGGATGTACGGGATGGAAGGACCGTTAAAGGGGTGAACTTTGTCAACCTCAGGGATGCAGGGGATGCGGTAGAGCTCGCAAAGGCATACAGCCTCTGTGGTGCTGATGAGCTGACATTCCTGGATATTACCGCAACGGTGGAGAATCGCAGCACGTTCCGCGCTTTGGTTGAGCGCATTGCCCAGAATATTGCAATTCCTTTCACGGTGGGGGGAGGTATCCGCAATTCCGAAGATGTCTCTTCCCTTCTGGATAGTGGTGCGGATAAGATTTCCATCAACAGCCAAGCGGTATCTGATCCTGATGTCATTGATGCTCTTGCCTTGCGTTTCGGCTCACAGTGTGTGGTTTGTGCCATCGATGCAAGGCGCAATCCTGCCTTCGATACTCCATCTCAGCAAGGTTGGGAGGTGTATGTGCATGGCGGACGCAAGCCCACCGGCATCGAAGTTGTCACCTGGGCAAAGGAAGCCTATAGTCGAGGAGCCGGGGAAATTTTGCTCACGAGCATGGAGCACGACGGAACCAAGGGCGGATTTGCCATTGATTTGACTCGTCGCGTCGGTGAGGCTGTGGGCATTCCCGTCATTGCCAGCGGGGGGGCGGGAACCATGGAACATTTTGAAGAGGTGTTCACGCAAGGAAAGGCCGATGCCGCACTTGCAGCGTCGATTTTTCATTTTCATGAAATAGATATCCCACAGCTGAAGATTTTTCTTGAGCGACGTGGTATAACTATGCGTACCCGCTAGTAAGGAGATTTCTATCATGGGACTTGATTTTGATAAACAGGGAGGCTTGATTCCCGCCATTATACAGGATGCCGTTACACGCAAGGTCCTGATGCTTGGATATATGAACGAGGAAGCACTCAAGCTGACGCGCGACAAGAACCTGGTAACCTTCTATTCACGCAGCCGTCAGGCCTTGTGGACCAAGGGAGAGACCAGCGGAAACTATCTGCAGGTCAGGGAGATCCTTGAGGACTGCGACCACGATACGCTGCTCATCAAGGCTGTTCCCACCGGTCCTGTCTGCCATACCGGAGCCGATACATGCTTCGATGAAGTCAACGACCCGGAGCAGGTTTCTTCTACCGAGTTCCTTTTCTATCTCGAGGAGGTCATCCACGACCGCCGCGAATTCCCCCAAGAGGGTTCCTATACCAACCATCTGTTCAGTCGCGGGTTGAACAAGATTGCCCAAAAGGTAGGTGAGGAAGCTGTTGAGTTGATAATCGAGAGCAAGGATGACAACAAGAACCTCTTCCTTGGTGAGGCTGCGGACCTGATGTACCACTTCTTGGTTCTCCTTACCCAGAAGAATGTGCAATTCTCCGAGGTCATCGATGTCCTGAAGGGAAGACACAGCCGCTAAGCGAGCAACCGTCAAACACTACCAATACAGTACGTAAAGAAAAACATCACCTGCCATCAAATGGTAGGTGATGTTTTTTGCAAAGACCTCGACACATGTTTGTACAGCTTTTCCTTATGATGGTGCGGTATACAAAAGCATCGCTCGAATCTACACTTGTGGAACAGGGGGCATACAGTATGAGCATCTATGTAATCCGGCATGCTGAGAAACAGAAGGGTGATTTCCATCATCAAGGGCTGAAGTTCAATGACCAGCCGATTACCCAGTCTGGCATTGCAAGTGCGCGACGGTTGGTTGATTTCTTCTCTTCCCTGGACATAGAGTCCATCTTCATCAGTGAGTACCTCAGAACACAACAAACCATTGCCTACGTTGCAGAGGCGAAAGCTCTGGTTCCCGTAGTAGACAACAGACTCAATGAGATTGATATCGGCTGTATCGAAGAGATGACTGATGGTCAAATACAAGAGCAGTATCCCACTTTCTGGGATTCGTATCATACCAGAGACCATGAATTTCGAATGCCCGGTGGTGAAACTGGAGAAGAGGCGGAGAAGCGCATCAGAAGCCTTTTCGATTCCTTGGACAGAACAAAGAACTATATTCTGGCAACCCATGAGGGATTGACCCGCATCCTGCTCTGTTCAGTGTTGGGCCTTCCAGCCTATCGAAGACACCTCTTTACCATCGACTATGCTTCAATTACCGTATTTGACTTCCTGCCAGAGTTCAACTGCTGGACAGTGCCAAAGGTGAATATGGTGGTGTGAAGCAAACACTGAGGTTTAGCACCAGTACCAACAAGAGCAACGAAACTCCCTGGATATGAGTCTTCAAGAAAAGAACAAATATTGCTGATGGTTTTTGTGTGGTACTATGAAATTAAGTTCTGAAGGAAAAACACCGACTATGATTGGAGAGCTGATTGCATAAGACACTGAATGTGATTTCAACGTTGCACTTGAAATAAAGAACCCAAAAAGCTGGTTGAAGAGTGTAAGTGCTTATGCAAATTCGATTGGTGGCTTACTGCTTTTCGGTGTGGATACTGAACGGCGGGTGGTTGGTTTGAAAGATAGCAACCAGTATTTTTCTCAACCCCTTCAGATTTCCGTGTTGTACAAAAAAAACTTCTCTCTTTTTGCTCGATTGCCAGATCGAGAGAAGAGATGCAAGCTTTCATCGGAATCCAGCATCGTGAGTATTTTAGGTTAGCTTTTCTCAAGCCCTTGCTGAACAGTGGACAATTACAGATGACAATTCCCGGTAAACCAAACAGTCGAAACCAAAAATATATTGCCATCTGATTCCCGATATTCAGTTGGTATGTGGGCTATGATGCTCTTGTTTTTCTTCTATTTGACTATTAGAATCAATTTAGTCAAACGTTATATAAGAGGTAGGCATGCCCAAGGCTTTATCTGCACAAGAACGAGAAACAATACAGAATCGACTCAAGAGTGAAGCAAGACAGTGCTTGCGTACCCTGGGGATAAAGAAGACGACAGTCGATGAACTGGTGGGTCGGGTACACATTCCCAAGGGGACGTTCTACTTGTTCTATCAATCCAAAGAACTACTCTTTTTCGATGTCCTTATGGACTTTCACAACGAACTGCAGGCCGATTTGATTAGCGTAGTGGAACAACAACAGACGCTCAATACCAAGAATCTTGTAACCATACTGTACTCCTTGTTCAAACGCGTTGACGGCTCGTTTCTGGCGGCCATGATTCAGAACAACGACATAGAACTGCTGATGCGAAAACTTCCGCCTCAGTTGGTCCAAGACCACCAGAGGACTGACGACTTGAGCATGGAACACTTTCTCTCGTTTCTTCCGCTTACGCTTGAGGAGCATCGTGTTCAGGTGTTCAGTGCTGCTTTGCGTGCCGTGTTCTTATCCATGTTGCACAAGTCGGAGATTGGGGAAGACGTATTCGACGAGGCTCTGCTGCTCATGCTGACCGGTATCGTTGCACAACTTTTGGAGGAAACCCATGATAATGGTTGAAAATCTCAGCTTCAGTTATTCTCGTAAGCCCTTTATCGAAGCCATGAACTTCAGTGTGCATACCGGTGAGATTTTTGGCTTCCTGGGGCCTTCCGGAGCAGGGAAAAGTACCATACAGAAAATTCTCACCGGTCTCATCCCCTCCTACACAGGCAGTGTGGTGGTCAACCAAACGGAAGCAAAGAAGCGTAATTCAGCTTTCTATGAACACATCGGAGTAGATTTCGAAGTCCCTAGTTTGTTCGAGAAACTCACTGCTTTGCAAAACCTTCGCTATTTTGCCTCGCTGTACACGCATTCGCTTCCTCTTGAACCGTTGTTGGAATCAGTCGGGCTCCAAGATGAAGCTGACAAGAAAGTAATGGATTATTCAAAGGGCATGAAATCGCGGCTCAATTTCATCAAGGCTTTGCTGCACGCCCCTTCCATCCTGTTTCTGGATGAACCAACGTCAGGACTCGACCCCTCCAATGCCCGGGTGATGAAGGACCTGATTCTCCAGCAACGCGAACAAGGGGCTACCATCGTGCTTACCACCCACAACATGTATGATGCCACCGAGCTCTGCGACAGGGTGGCCTTTATTGTGGATGGAAGCATCCGTGCCCTCGATACACCCAGGAATTTGATCATGAGTAGGGGAGCTGCGACCGTAACCTATAGTTATAGGGAAAACGGTGGGGAGCATCAGGGTACTGCAACGGTATCACAAACTGCAAGCGATGAACGTTTGCTCCGAATATTGCAGGAGAACCGACTGCTGAGCATTCATTCGAGCGAACCCACCCTCAACGATATTTTCTCCGAACTGACCGGGAGGAAGCTCCAATGAGGTTTGTAGCGTTGCTTGTCGGCGATATCCGATTCCAGTACAAATACGGGTTTTATTTTCTGTATGGCATCTTTAGCCTGATGTATTCAGTCATTTTGCAGCTCTTGCCCGAAGCTTGGAAAGCCAATGTCTCGGTACTGATGGTATTCTCCGACCCGGCCATGCTCGGGCTGTTCTTCATGGGAGCTATCCTGCAGTTTGAGAAGGAAGAGCATACGCTGCACAGCATCGCTGTTTCTCCTGCAACGGTGTATGAATATGTGCTCTCCAAACTTGTTTCACTGGGAATTATCTCCACGCTGGTAGCGTTATTGCTTGCTTCTGTGGGTGGTGTTTTGGATCACCCAATCAGGTTTTGCATCGCGGTTTTTCTAGGCTCCTGTCTCTTTTCCTCGCTTGGGCTGGTTTTGGCAACCAAAACCAGTACACTTAATCAATTCTTGCTTGCCACCGCCCCGTGCGAGCTGGTGATCACCGTACCTGCCATTCTGTACCTCTTTTGGGATAGCTCTTCATGGTTTTTGTTGCATCCGGGCTCAAGCCTCATCACGCTATTCCTATCTGACGAGCACATCCTGTTTGCCTTCTTCTCATTACTGGTATGGACCCTGCTCTGTGTGTGGTTGGCCATATACGCAACAAAGAAATTCTTTCTTACGTTGGGAGGAACATGCACATGAAGGCCATCCTTGTCTCGTTTGTCATGGTGCTGCGTCAGATACTAAGCGACGGCATGTTGGTAGCGGTTTCCCTGGCTTCCGTTCTTGCAGGAATATTCTTTAAAATTGCTATTCCTATTCTGGAGAAAAATCTCTGCATCTACTTTGCAGCAAGCTCGATTCTCCAGCCTTACTACCGGCTCTTCGACCTGCTGCTGATACTCCTTGCCCCCTATATGCTCTGTTTTGCTTGCGCAATGGTCATGCTCGATGAACATGAGCAAAATCTATCGCAATACCTGTCGGTTACGCCGTTACAGACACATGGATACCTTGTTTCCAGGTTGGGACTCACCGCAGTGTTTGCCTCTCTTGTCTCCATGCTCCTCATAGCTGCTTTTCGCCTGACACCATGGAATCTACCCTCCCTTATCGGGACGAGCGTGCTTGCTGCAATCTGTGGTTTTGCGGTTTCGTTGTTTCTCTTTGCCTTTTCCCGAAACAAGGTGGAAGGCATGGCAATGGGCAAACTCTCCGGCTTGTTTCTGATGGGCCTTCCCGTACCATTTTTCTTGCATTCCTCATGGCAATACGTATTCAGTCCACTCCCTTCGTATTGGCTGGCACGGTATGCCCTTCAGGGGTCACCGAGTTGGTTCTTTGCATCCCTTGCCACCTCTGTGGTAGGGGTTATCGTGCTATATCGCAAGGTATTGGAAAAATTGGTATGAACGTGCGTGGCAGGTTGAATCGGCTATGCCTACCAGTTGCATAGCTCGTGCTTCCTTCCCGACACTTTTTCGCATATTGCCTTCACTTCGGCAGAGGCATCCTGTAAATTCCCTCCTGAACGGAGTCGAACAAGTTCTTGAGCCACCACCTCGCTATTTTTCGGGCTGAGTTCAAACCAAGTGGCTGCTACGATACCTGCGATGATTAAAAGGGCAGGACCACCGATGAAGAATAGGAAAAAGCGGGAGAGTACCTGGTTTGTCTGCTCTGTATTGGATACAAAGCCCACCAGCTCTAGGAACATGCCGATCATGGGCATGACCAATGCTCCTTGTACGAGCTTTCTGGTAAGTGTCATGGCACCCGAATAGACTCCTGATCGCTGGCTGCCGGTCATAAGCTCATCAACATCGATGACATTAGGCAGGATTGCATAGGGAATGAACACTGCTGCAGAAGTTCCCAACCCTATCACTGCACACACCATGGCAACCAACCAGACCGGTGATGTAAAACTGAGCAAGAGGGTACAGAACATGCCTGTCAACCAGATAAGAAGGCCCATTCTATAGGCAAAACGCTTGCCCTTGCTGTTTGCAATGCGTACGTACACCATAATCATTGCCAGTTGTACCACCATGAGCGTCCCCATGGCCACCGAGTAGAGTGTTGGGCGCCTCAGGTAATATGTCAGGTAGTAGGTAAAGAGAGCCATGAGTAAATCCATGGCACTGTAGGCAAACACGTACATCAGGATGTGGATGCGAAAGGAACGGTTGCGAAAAATGGTAAGGAATTCCTTCATGAAATTCTTGGGGATGCTTTGTTGCACAGCTTGTTTGTTTTCCCAGGTACCGAAGTAGGTGAATACCCAAGGAAGGGCGAAGAATATGCCGAACACTACCGACATGGCAACATACCCGCCTGAGGGATCACCTTTGGAAGAATCGATGATAATCTTGGGTAGGGTGGCAGCCAGCAGGGAAGAGAAGCCGGAGAAGAACAGGCGGGATCCTGAAAGTTTGTTGCGTGTCTTATAATCACCCGATAGTTCTGCTGCCAGGGCACTGTAGGGAATCATGACCATGGTAAAGACAGTAGCAAAGAGGATATATGCGAAACTGTAGTAGAGAAACAGGGCTCCTTGGCTTGTGAAATCCATCGGGAGCCAGAGCAGGATGAAGGAGAGCGTAATAGGGACAATGCCCGCTAAGAAGTACACCCGCCGCCGTCCGAATCGTGATTTCGTCCTATCGGAAAGGTAGCCCATCAGAGGATCGGAGACGGCATCCCAAACCTTGCCTATGCCAAAGACGAGACCTGCCAGGGCAGGGGAAAGTCCCACCACCTCCGTAAGGTAGAACAGGAACAGCAGGCCTACAATCATGAAGGCACCGCCGCCATAGATATCACCCAATCCATAGGAAACGAGGGTTTTACACGTTACCGTACGCTCTTTGTTCGCCATGTTCATTGCTCCTTCTCGACTATGTCCCGGCATTGTTGCCTAAATTTGCTGGTAGCGCGTATGAAAACCGGTGGATAGCCGATTTCAGATGCTATCGAATGCCAACCTTCACTATGTACTTTGCCAGTAAAGAAGTGCACCCAATTGCCCTCAGGAATCCACACCTTCCGTTTTCTTGCACGTTTTCTCAGGATCGGGGCTACCAAGAGGTCCTCACCATAGAAATATTGGCCCCTTACTGCGTGATTGCCCTTTCTCAACACCGGCATAATCGGTGGTTCGCCTGTCACCTGATATTGCTCGGAAACATGCAGGTGATAGCTCAGCAGTGCTTGGTGGATACGGGCCATCCGTGCAAAATGTGCTAGCATTTCTTGATCGGAATCAAACTGTGCATTCACTTTCGGATTAATGCCTTCATGCGTTCGCATGACTTGGGTAAATGCGGCAAGTTCGCAGCTACGCATCAACAGTTCCCGGCTGCGCTTGATCCAGGCAAACGAGAAGAAGCCTCCAATATCGAAATGCCAGTACCCGATACCCGATAGTGCAGAAGAGATGGCTGCAGGAACCACCGAGGGCAAACCGCTGTCCTTGAGGAAATTCACGCTCTGGTCGCCGGCCCAGAACAAGGGGACGTGGGGGCTGCTGCCGATGAAGCCAGACCGGCAGAAGTAGACTATTTCATTGTCGAACCCGGCCTCCTGTACCGCTTGTGCATTGAGTTGTGCCCATCGCAGCGGATACCTGTTGTGCTCCAGGTAGGGATCCGAATCTCCAAAAAGGGCTCCATCGGGAGGAAGGTATTCACCGAAATCGGCCATCCAGCCATCCATGCCGATGCCCAACATATGTTCCTTGATTATCCCCTTGTACCACGTATATGCCTCAGGATTGCATAAGTCCACCAATGCAACGGGGAAGGTGGTAGTACTGGTGATGTAGGGCGAGGTTGTTTGCTTCTTACGCACAAAGTATCCCTTACGCTCTCCCTCAGCGTAGAGGGGGGCATCGGTGGCGAGGAAGGGATTGTTGTACCCTAGGAATTTGATGCCTTGGCCGTGCAATTCCTTGATAAAAAGCGGAAGGTCTGGATACAGCGTTTGGTCATACTGCCAATTCCAGAAGAGTTGCTTGCCGTACTCAGTCATTCGTGTTCCCTGCCAATCCTGACACCACAGGGCAGCCACCGGAATACCAGCTTCGATTGCTCGCTTGAGCTTCTGACGAACGATAGTCTGACCCCCCTGTACACCGAGAATTATGCCTTGGTACATCCAAGAAGGGAGAGGATTCTGCCTGCCCAGGATTGAGCTGATAGTTGCACCTGCCTCGCCTACTGAGGAAGCTTGTCCGATACACAGTGAAGCCGGGATGGCGTGGGATGAAAGTACACAAGAATGCTTGTGCGTAAAGTCAAAGCGGCAGAAAGAGAAGCAATCCAGAACTGCCCAACGGCCCGAGGAGGTAACAAAGCTTGGCTGGGGGAAGTAGGTGTGTTCCTGGGAACCTCCGCGCCCCGAGTGAAGGTTTGCAAGTACTTTTACATAGGTGGGTCCTCTGCCGATACCAGGTTCCGATACCCACAGCGGCAGTACCTTACCCCGTAGGTCAAGATGGGAAAACTGTTCTCCACAGCCGAATATAGGTTCATCGGGAGCAAGAAGCAGTCGGATGTGAAACCGATTGGGTTTTTCAATGGTAAGAGGAACTGGAATAAGACGCAGTCCAAAGGCCGTTTCATGGATTTCCAACCTCACAAGGTCCTCGAAAATAATGTGGATGATGCCTAGTTCCGAGAGGCTTTCGTCAATACGGTAAAGAGAGGCTTCTTTCCACCAAGAGAGCTTTTCTTGCTTGATGTGGTACATGCCGTGGGGCATCGTAATGGTACAGCTTCCCTTTCCCAGCCCGATACAGGGAACTATTACTGAATGTTGCAGTACCGGTATGCCTTGGTAGGAGAGTGTAAAACCACCCGTGATGGTGCGGATATCGATCATGAACACGCTCCTGTTTCTGAGAACGTTTGGGCAAGATTACAGAGTGCTTGTGGTGGACGGCTTCCCCGATAGCTTGCAAGCATGAGGCAGAAGTGTACCTGCTCGCCTTCATAGGAAGGGGCGGAGGGATAGAGGTGCTCTGCAGTCAAAAGGGCGGCTGTCCGTCCCCAACCTGTGACCGCCAGTGGATACCTGTATTGCTTTCCCCAATAGGTGCCGAAGGGATTTGCCCGAATAGTCTGCTTTCCTGCCTGTATGGATTGTCGCAGGGGGCAGAAGGCAAAGCCATGCAGGTGCTTGCGGTTCTGTGCTATGAGAACGCCCGTACAACCATCACTGAGGGCAAGCCAGCTTGGTGTGACATGGTTGTTGATCGAAGCCAGTCCTTTGTTTTTGCCATAGGCATAAAACTGCAACGGGTAGCTCTGGATTATGCCTCCGAAATCCTGCTTCCACACGGTAACCGTATGGGAAAGGGGAATGTCCTCGAAGGCAATGATTTCACAGGGTGCTACTTGGTTCCATCGTGCATCCCACGTTCTTTGCAGCCGTTCTGCCTTTACCTTTTCATACCCCTGTTGGGTAGTGGTGGGATACTCGATGAGGCAATCAATGAGCAAGGTTTGTGTTCTCTCATCTACTTTGACTGTCCGACTCCACTGCACGTCAGTGCCAAGAGAAAGTATTCCCATAGTCTTGCCGGTGTCAGAGAGTTGCACTTTGCTGTGATGAACCTTTGCATCATACTCAATCCAGGGTGTGTTCACCTGCAAGGTTTGCAGGCAGTCGGGGTGTTGGGTTCTCCCAAAAATCTTTCCATCAGCTTGTATTTCCAATGCCAAGGTATTGCACTTCCAAGAAGAAGTCCCGACGTAGAAGTCCTCTTGCTCTGAACGCAAACCATAGGTTTCATTGACTTGTTCAAGGAAGTTTCTTGCTTGTAGTATCGCTTCTTCAGCAAGCTCGGTAGCTGTCTGCAGGCGATGGACATTCATCACCGGAGCCGATAGGCCAAAGTGTGTGGTGCTGAGCACTTTCAGTCGGGTGGCGATGGTTTTTACAGCAAGCGAGCGAAGGTCTTCAGGCAGAACGTCGCTCCATCGGCTGAAGTCAAATCCGGCTGAAGGGGGAAGATTGTTTGCTGCAATAACCAAGTTCTTTGCAGCATCCCAATAGCTGCGTCCTTGGGTGACCATGGTCCAGAGTATGTGGTTTTCATACTTCTCAGCCCAAGAGGCGTAGCCGTCGAAGGCTCCATCTGCCAGATCTTGTCCGATGGTAATCGAGCCTGCATTCTCATGAGTTGTCAAATATTCGCTTGGTTTGATGAACGATACAAATGAAAGTGAGGCAATGCTGGTAATGAGGCGATAGAGTCCTGAAAAAGAGGGAACGGCAAAGCCTAGGGAAGGTGGGAGGAACCCCTCCCAAAAGGTGTCATCGGCATCCATGTCCAAGAGGACG
>Ga0172378_10003611_pt1 | contig 14540 bp, 11 predicted proteins | sample GrowelOW332metaG_FD_119755 | JGI IMG/M metagenome (GOLD analysis project Ga0172378, IMG submission 119755) | Groundwater microbial communities from an aquifer near a municipal landfill in Southern Ontario, Canada - Pumphouse #3_1 metaG | ecosystem: Environmental > Aquatic > Deep subsurface >... | reverse complement strand
CTTCTGCTAACAAATCTAGCAGCTCCTCCACAGAATTATCTAATTCGGCCAAACTCTCTAGATGGTCAGAGGAATAGGTATAAACAGCTAATTGATAGAAGGGCAGGCGCTCTTTAAAACGAGAATCGATAAAAAGCTTTAACTCCTTATCCGTTAAATTAGCAAGCAAAGGACGCGTCTCTCGCCCAACTTTTAAACGCGCAAACAACACCTCCAACGTTGCTTGTAAGAAAACGGTTTTTCCCCGCTTATTCATCCACAACATATTATCAAAGAAACAGGGCGTTCCTCCACCAGTTGAAATCACTACGTCCTCCATCTCAGCAACCTCGTGTAACATTTGCTTTTCTAATAGGCGAAACTTCTCCTCCTGCAACGCCGTATACAACTGACGAATAGATTGCTGCATACGTGTTTCTATATATGCATCTAAATCTAAAAAAGAAAAACCAGCTTTTTTGGCAAGTGCCTTTCCAAGCGTTGTTTTTCCAACACCCATAAAGCCAACTAAAAATATTCGTGACATGCTCTATTTATCTATTAATTTATTTTGACAAAAGTAGCCGTTTTTTTCTAACTGTCAGTTCTTTTTTGTTATTTTGCAAGAGAAGTCTTCATTCTAAAAGAAATACAGTATGATTTTACTCAACATCAGCTTTCAACTACCAATTACACATCCTACATGGATCTTCTTTATTATGTTATCCATCATTCTTTTTGCACCGCTATTACTGCAAAAACTACGAATACCGCACATCATCGGAATGATTTTAGCGGGTATACTCATTGGTAAATATGGTTTTAATATTCTAGAGAGAGATAGTAGTTTCGAACTCTTTGGGAAAGTTGGTATTCTCTATATCATGTTCTTAGCGGGACTAGAGATGGATATTCGAGGATTCATGCAGAACAAAAAGCAGGGGCTCATTTTTGGTTTATTAACCTTTACCATTCCATTTGTTGTGGGCTACTATAGTAGCGTCTATCTATTAGGCTATGGCCTACTTGCCTCGGTGCTCTTAGCTTGTATCATTGCGGACCATACACCTGTGACCTATCCTATTGTAAGTAATATGGGACTGGGCAAACACTCCAGCGTTTCCATCTCTATTGGAGGAACCATGGTGGCTGTTGTGCTCTCCCTTTTTATATTAGCCACTATATCAGGACATTACAACGAAGAAAGAGGAGCCTCTTTCTGGCTACTGTTTCTCCTTAAGTGCATTGCCTACTGTGTAGGTACTATCTATATTTATCCACGCATCACCCGCTATTTCTTTAAAAAATATAGCGATAGCATCATGCAGTATATCTTTATCTTATCCTTGCTCTTTTTAAGTGCAGCATTAGCAGAGCTGATTGGGTTAGAAGATATTTTAGGGGCCTTTATAGCAGGTGTTGTACTCAACCGACTAATTCCACATGTGTCTCCTCTAATGAACCGTATAGAATTTGTTGGAAACGCCCTGTTTATTCCCTATTTTCTAGTTGGTGTAGGTATGCTTATCAATATCAAAACTCTTTTTGAGGGTGGAGATACCCTGTTTGTTGTTTTTGTTATCTTAGCCGTTGCCACAAGTACTAAATGGATTGCTGCTTTTCTAACACAGAAAATTTTCCATATGAACTCCAGCGAGCGTCAAATTATGTTTGGCTTAAGCAATGCCCATGCAGCAGGTGCGTTAGCCATGGTTATGATTGGTACAAAAACCTTGATAGCAGAAAACACCTATATGATGAACAATGATGAGCTCAATGGTATTGTTATCATGATATTGGGATCTTGCTTGATTAGTTCTATTGCCACAGAAATGGCTGCTAAGAAACTAACCTTAGCAGAAAAAGAGGTTTCTAATAAAAAAGTCGATAAAGAAAAAGAAAAAATATTACTCTCTCTCTCCAATCCAGAAACTGTGGAAGAGCTAGTAACTACAGCGGTGATGATGCGAAGCACAAAGCAAAATCATCCACTTATTGGCGTACATGTAATGTTTGACAGTACCGACGAAAAGGTTCAATTTGCCGAAGACAAAGAGATTCTGGAGCTAGCCATGAAGCATGCAGCAGCGGCCGATGTAAAACTATATGCCCAGAATAGGGTAAGCACAAACATTGCCGTTAGCATTGTACATACCTTAAAAGAAAACGATTGTTCAGAAATTATTATAGGACTACATAAAAAATCATCCTTCACCGATTCCAACTTAGGAGCCATTACCCTAGATCTGCTTAAGAACACGCATAAACAGGTGATTCTTCTAAAAGCACAAATACCAATGAACACTCTACGACGTATCGTGGTGCTTGTTCCCCCTCGTGCAGAATATGAGTCGGGCTTTCATAAATGGATTGACCGTATTGCACGTATAGATGAACAACTAGGCTGTCGCATCCTTTTCCATGCAGACCCTAACACCATCCCCTATATTCAACAATACACACAGCATTATTACACGAAAATGCGCACCTCTTTCCTTCCATTTGAAAAAGATGCTAATATTATCGATTTAGCTAAAACCATCAACGATGACCATCTATTCGTGGTTATTCAAGGTAGACCGGGTTCTATCTCCTATGAATGGTCGATAGATAAAACAGCAACAGCCCTACGTAAACACTTTACACATTGTGGCATCATGCTTATTTTCCCCGACCAATATGGCGACCCAGCAAATTTAGTATCCTTTACCGACCCTCGTTTAGAGGCCGACAATGCGCCACGTATTCATTTGAGAAAATGGTGGAGAAAAAACAGAAAAGCAAGTAATGAATAATTGGAATGAAAGAACATCTCTGTTAGTAGGAGATGCATCTTTACAAGCACTACAACAGGCACATGTACTCATTGTTGGAGTAGGAGGCGTTGGAGGTTATGCCGCAGAAATGTTATGCCGAGCAGGCATAGGTCAATTAACCCTGATTGATACGGACATGGTAACCAATAGTAATATTAACCGTCAGATATATGCCCTACACTCCACCATTGGAGAGCGTAAAGTGGATCTAGCCATACAGCGTTGCCTAGATATTAATCCAGCTATTAAGATAGAGGGCATTGCCACCTTTATTACAGAGGAGACACTGCCCGATTTCTTGGCGCAACACGCATTCGATTTTATTGTAGATGCCATCGATACCCTTAGTCCCAAATGTGCTCTTATCTACGAAGCATTAACCAGAAAGATACCCATCATCTCTAGTATGGGCTCTGGTGCCAAAAAAGATATTACCCAAGTACGGTTTGGCGATTTATGGGAGACCTATCATTGTGGACTGAGTAGAGCTGTGCGCAAACGATTTAAGCGAATGAAGTTTCGACGTAAACTCCCTGTGGTTTTTAGTACAGAGAAAGCAGATATAGATAGTATTCTTCTTGTCAGCGAAAAGAACAAGAAATCAACAGCAGGAACCATTAGCTATATGCCAGCAATCTTTGGTTGTTATTTAGCAGAATATGTTATCCGGAAATTAAGCCAACATGATTAAACTAGAAGGAATCACCAAACATTTTGGAGCATTAGAAGTACTGAAGGGTATCAACCTAACGATAGAGAAGGGAGAGATTGTGAGTATTGAGGGAAAGAGTGGTGCAGGAAAAACCACACTCCTACAAATCATGGGTACCTTAGATAAAGCAGACAGCGGCCGGTTGATTATGAATGGCACAGAGATACAAGAATTCAGCAATAAACAACTGGCGCAATTTAGGAATCAACACATTGGCTTTGTGTTTCAGTTCCATCAATTGCTACCTGAGTTTACCGCTCTAGAGAATATTTTAATACCCGCTTATATTGCTGGGAAATCGGGCAAAGAGATAGAGCAAAGAGCAAAAGATATTATGCGTTTTATGGATATCACCGCACGTGCCAATCATAAGCCCAACGAGCTATCTGGCGGAGAGAAACAACGGGTTGCCGTTGCTAGAGCACTTATCAACCAACCAAAAGTGATTCTTGCGGATGAACCATCGGGCAGTCTCGACTCCACCAACAAACAAGAGCTCCACCAGCTCTTTTTTGACTTGCGCAACCAATTTGAACAGACCTTTGTTATTGTGACACACGACAAGGAGCTAGCGGCATTAACCGATCGGAGTCTACATATCAAAGATGGTATTATCTAAATCCTACTCAAAAGAGAGATATGGAGAGAGCCGCTCTAGATCTTTTGCTGTGAACTCTTCATAGAGAGAGAGTTGATGGCTATTTTTTAATACACCCTTTTTCCGTCGATAGGTAACAATCACTTTTGCTTGATAGAAATTAAGATAAGGATGAGAACGAAGTCGCTCTAAACTAAAGTGATTCACCTTAAGAACAGGCAAAGGGGGCTGCTCTATATGAAACCATTTCAGAAGGGAATCGGGCATATAGTTTATCTCTCGTAGTTGTTGAACAGTAAAAAAACCACCTAAACGGCGGCGATAGGCAACTATCATCTTGGCTAATCCGCTACCGATACCTGGCACCTTTTTCAATTCGGCGGTATCTACTCTATTCAAAGCAAGCTGCCGCAGCGTGGGATATTTATAATAAAGCAGGGTATCCCTTTTATACTTTTTCCATCTACTCGTGTCCCTATGTATCTGAAAAGAGGAGTCAATTTGTATATACGCCGCTATTCGCTGCATATCCTGCTTTTTCATTCCATATATCTTACCCAATGCCTTTGGGGTTCTAAACACACCACCTTTACGTCTATATTGCAAAATAGAATACACCACATAGGGAGAAAGTCCCTCTTCGAGCAGTTGGATAGAGTCGGCTCGGTTGGGGTCGAACCGTGACAACCGAACAGGATGTTTGGCACGTGTTGGGTAACGATGTTTAAATCGCTTTTCTTGCTGTAAACGAACAGAGGTACGAAACGAATCGTAACAAGCCACTAATGTTGGTGAGGCAAGTGGTGGCTGACTAGCTGGTTGCAACAAAGAATAAGAGGTAAAGCCTACAACAATCAGTGTTATGCAACTCAGCAAGATAAGACCACGTTGCTCTTTTTTAGAATAATAAAAGAAATCTTTCCACATGATTAGCCAAACAAATGTAATTCATTTAGAAAGATACAAAGAATGGCAATAGGTGCAATAAATTTTAAGATAAAAATATACAAACGGAAAAATCGAACTTTTAAGGTTCCATTATTGGATATCTCCCTCCACATAATAGCTTTATCCAAATACCAACCGGTAAACAGAGCAACTAAGAAGCCCAATAAGGGAAGCATCAACTTAGCGGTAAAGAAATCAAGCAACTCAAAGAAAGAGAGGCCAAATAGTGTGTACTCCTTAGCCACGCCCAAAGAGAGAGAGGCAAAAACACCTACAAACAGACAGGCTCCCGTCATCCATCGAGCAGCCACACGGCGTTCTAGATGAAACTCCTCATGTAAATAAGCGGTCACCACCTCATGCAGAGATATGGTAGAAGTAAGTGCCGCAATAGCCATTAAGAGATAAAACAGGATAGAGAAGGAGTAGGATAAGATAGGCATCCCACTAAACGCTTGCTGAAACACATTGGGCAGTGTGATAAAGAGTAAACTAGGGCCTGAATCGGGCTGGATACCTACCGAAAAAGCAGCTGGGAAAATAATCAAACCAGCCATTATCGCAATAAGCGTATCAATAAAAGCTACACTAACAGCCGCTTTTGCTAAGTTGGTATCGTTTCTAAAATAGGAGGCATAGGTACATAAACAGCCCATGCCTAAACTAAGCGAAAAGAAGGCTTGTCCCATAGCCGCTAATAGCACACTCGAATCGACAACACTAAAATCGGGTTGGAACAGAAATTTCACCCCTTCGGCAGAACCTGGGAGCGACAAGGAGCAGCCAATCAAGACAATAATTAAAACAAAGAGAAGTGGCATTAACACCTTAGAAGAGCGTTCAATACCACTCTTCACCCCTTTTACAATCACAAAATGGGTCAAAAACAGAAAAAGAGCTAACCAGATAAGTGGTCGAATAGGATCTTCAGAGAATAATTTAAATGCACCGATATAATCGGCTGTTTCTTTTCCAGCAAATTGATTCATCCCAGCTTCCACGATATATTCTAAGGTCCATCCCGCCACAACGGCGTAATAACTTAAAATCAGAAAACCCGTAAAAACACCTATATGGCCAACAAATCGCCATTTGGAATCTTTAGCTAGTTGACGATAGGCGCCTGCAAGATTGGCATGTGTTTTGCGCCCAATAATAAATTCCGAAAGCATAATAGGCAATCCTAAAATCACAATAAACAAGATATAGATAAAGATAAAGGCAGCGCCACCATGATTTCCCGTTTCATACGGAAAACGCCAAACATTACCTAACCCCACAGCAGAACCTGCAGATGCTAAAATAGCGGTTAGCATACCTCCAAAATTCACTCTTTCATTTTTCTTCATAAATAACTAACAATTTGTAATATTATCACTCATAATTGTGCAAATATACACATTGTTTATTACTTTTGCTTTACAACTAAATAAGATAAAAACCATGCTACAGTTTATAAAGAAATATCGCATCTCCTTACTGACCATTATAGCCATACTCTTTTTGTCTTTCTTTAAGCCACCAAAGAGCTCCATGAGCAGTATAAGTTACTTTGATAAAATAGTACATTATACCCTATATCTCCTTTTTTGCTCCATTATTTGGATTGAATATTTAAGGAGCCATTCTACCATAAACAGAACAAGAGTCGTGCTTGGAGCCTTTTTTGCGCCCATCATATTCAGCGCATCTATTGAGTTAGGGCAGGAATACCTCACCACTTATCGCGGAGGAGAATGGCTCGATTTACTGGCCAATAGTTTGGGTAGCACCACTGCTTTTCTTGTTTTTGGAGGTATACTTCTCTATCGAGTGAGAAACAAGAGATAAAAGCATATAAAAATAGTTAACAACACTTACGGAGGCTAATAAATCTGTATTTTTGTGGACTAGAACAGTTCGTATGGCAAAAAAAAAGTATTATGTGGTTTGGGAGGGAGTAACACCAGGGATCTACGATTCTTGGAGCAACTGTCAGCTGCAAATAAAGGGGTACGAAGGTGCTAAATATAAATCGTTCTTATCCAAAGAGGAAGCCGAGAAAGCCTATAATGGTTCCCCTTTTGCTTATATAGGTAAAAGTAAAAAGCCACAAGTCCTACCAACCAATAGCAATATTTTACTCGACAGCATTGCTGTGGATGCAGCTTGCAGTGGCAATCCTGGTCCGATGGAGTATCGCGGTGTCTATGTAAAAAACAATCAGGAGCTTTTTCATTATAAAGCAGCACTAGGCACCAATAACATAGGCGAATTTTTAGCACTGGTACATGGGTTGGCCTTTTTACAACAAAAAAAGAGTGCTTTACCCATCTACACCGATAGTAAAATAGCACTCAGCTGGATAAAGCAGAAAAAGTGTAAAACCAAGCTCCAACGCAATCCAGCAACAGAACCGCTATTCGATATGATAGAACGTGCAGAAAAATGGTTAAAGAACAACCGATACACCACTATTCTGTACAAGTGGGACACCAAACAATGGGGAGAAATACCCGCCGATTTTGGTAGAAAATAAACATCTATAAAATGAGAAAAAAAATAAGTTTTCTTGCACAATTATTCCTCTCGTTCCTTGCCTTCTTCGTGGTAGTTAAACCCCTCTTTATGCTTTACAATGCAAAAGAGGAGCCACTCCGTTTAATGGACTACCTACAGGTGTTACAACATGGGCTCTCACTAGATTGCACCATGGCGGCCTATCTTACCGCTATCCCCTGCATCTTATTGTTGGGCACAGTTTGGTTCTCGCGTATACCCTTTCGCCGTATGCTTCGTCCCTACTATTTTATAATCAGCTTTGCAATAGCGCTTATTGCTGTGGTAGATACCTCGCTTTACGACTTTTGGCATTTTAAGCTAGATGCTACTGTCTTTTTCTATCTCGAATCGCCAGCAGATGCTATTGCTAGTGTCTCTTGGGGCTTTTTACTGATCCGCCTACTGGTTATCCTTGCTATAACGGGTGGATTTGGATATCTCCTTGTACGGATTACTCCTTTACATTTTGCCAAGGAGCACCTGCGTAAAGGGCAAGAGAGCACAAAGAAGCAACGAATAGTACAACCTATTGCTGCTTCGTTCCTACTGCTGTTTGTCATGGTACTTCTTTTTCTAACCATACGAGGCGGTTGGAAAGAGTCAACTAGCAATGTTGGTCAAGTCTATTTTAGTAATAGACAATTCCTAAATCATGCGGCCATCAATCCAGCTTTTAATCTCTTGTCGTCAATGGGAAAATCGAAAGATTTTAATCAAGAATATAACTTACTGAGCGAATCGGAACGTCAAAAATGGTATGCACCACTCTATAAAGCAGTTCCAGATTCTACCCAGTCGTGGCTAAAGAGCAAGCGTCCAAATGTGCTTCTACTTGTTTTTGAGAGCTTTGGTGCTGGCTTTGTGGAAGCTGTTGGTGGCGAAGCAAACATCACCCCCAACTATAACCAATTGGCAAAAGAGGGCATCCTATTTAAAAACTGCTATGCCAATAGCTTCCGTACAGACCGCGGTATGGTCTGCGCCTTAAGTGGACACTTGGGATATCCCAACACCTCTATCATGAAGATACCCGCTAAAAGCAGAAACCTCCCCTCTATTGCTAAGAAATTAGTAGCAGAGGGCTATGCCACCCATTTTTTATATGGTGGAGATATCAACTTTACCAACATGAAAAGTTACTTACTGAGCACGGGCTATCAACAAGTAACGGGCGATAGCTCTTTTCCTATTGCACTACAAGAGAGCAGTAAATGGGGTGTACACGATGAGTTTACATTCCATAAGCTCTATAACGATATCTGTGCTCGGAAAGATAGTTTATGGTTCGAGACCTTCCTCACACTGAGCAGTCATGAACCCTTTGAGGTACCCTATCAGCGATTAAAAGCAAAAATACCCAATGCTGTAGCCTACACGGACCATTGCTTTGGAGAGTTTATAGCTAAGCTCAAACAAACACCGGCATGGGACAACCTGTTAATTATCTGTGTATCCGACCACGGCTATTACTATCCTCGCACCGAATCGAGCACACATCCACGCTATTTTCATATCCCACAACTTTGGTTGGGGGGTGCAATAAAAGCGCCACAAGAGATACATAAGATTGTCAACCAAAGTGATATTGCAGCCACTCTGCTGAGCCAACTAGGACTCGATCATTCCGATTTTATCTACAGTCGCAACGTCAGTAATAAGGGCTATACGCATCCTTTTGCCTACTATGCCTTTAACGATGGTTTTGGATTTATTGACCCCACGGGTGCCACCACGTTTGACAACAAAGGAAACTGTGTTATCTTTGACCAACCAGCAGATAGCTGCTCTACAAAGCGCTTGTTAAGGGGAAAAGCCATTCAACAAACCTCTTACGACAACTTATCAAAACGATAAACGCCACTAATACAACGAACCGCCTGCTCTACAATAAAGTAAAGCAGGCGGTTTTTTTAGGTTGGCAACAAATCGTTTTTTCAGATGTTCTATCGTTCTCCACCACGGCAATAATTAATGTGGACTAAGAGGGGAACCAAGGGCGTTTCATCCCTGTGTCAATAACACGCAGAGGCGTAGGATTAAGTACCTCGCCATTCAATATCTGTTCATATTTTTTCAAATAGCCTACTGCCATCACCTTGGCATTAAAACAGTCGCGGGCATATTCGTGACAAACACGAGGGGAATAAGCATAGTCGTTTTTTAGATGCTCTACCATCTCCGAAGCCTTATTGGTTAAGAAACCCACTTCGGGGGTAACCAACTCGGCCAACGCACCATAAGGTGTACCAAAGACAGGCGCCCCCATATAGAGCGATTCCGTGATGGCTAATCCAAAGGGCTCATCCCATTTAACGGGAAAAATAAGTCCTTTCGAACCCTGTAAGAGTTGTATTTTTTTCTGACCACCCACCATTCCTTTAAACGATATTTTAGGCGAAAGGGTTAAGCGGAATCCCATTTTCAGATTACAACGATGGCCACCAAGTACCATTAATCGTTCGCCAGGTAGGGCTTTAACAACAGCAATAGCGCCGGCTACATTTTTCACACGCCAAGCAGCTTTACCTAAGAAATGAAAATAGGAGCGTGGAGCGGATAAGTTTACAGCACCATAATCGTCCCAATCTAAGCCATTGTAAACAAAGGATTGACTGCCATAACGTGCCGCATGATTCTTAGAGACAAACACCATATTTGGATGCTGCACAAGACTAGTTAAGTTGCCATGGCAAGTAAGTAGCGTTGGTTTATCAATAGGGGTTGCAAATGGTGCATTGAGATGTACTATATCCACAGAAGCAGGTATCTGTTCGTTTATATCTCGTTCGGGATTGAACACAATAACATTTGCAAAAGGACAAGTGGTACCCTGTGCAGCAAGAAAAGTAACCTCACATCCCTGCTGTGCCAACTCTTTTGCCAAATACCAAGCTACCCGTTCTGTACCACCATAAGCGGTAACAGGCAACACCTTGTTTATAAAGATGAGTACATGCATCTTATTTTTCATTCTTAGTCACCATTAAATCGTTGTTTACCATTCTAGCCATGTATTGTTGGATAATTGCCTTTAGTTCACGCTCCATCCATTTTACACGTTTAGGTTGCATCTCTAAGAGGTTCTTTTTAAGAAAAGGGTCTTTTATTTTATCGTACAAAGCCACCGTATGTTTTCCATCGAACTGTAAAAAATAATCGCCCTTTGTATATTGATAGATACCATTTAAATAGCTCACAGCAAATGTCTTCTCTTTAGGGGTATGCAATAAATCGCAACCAAAAGAGATATAGGGCTTATCATATCCTAGATAGCCCATAATAGTAGGCATAATATCAATCTGCTGCGCAATTTGGTCGCTCATACCTTTGATCTCTCCAGAGGGGTCGTAAAAGATAACAGGTGCAGCAAAACGTCCATAATCGGTGGCGTAAAGAGGGTATTTTATCTGATTCACATGGTCGGAGGTAAGTACAAAAATGGTGTTCTTAAACCAAGGCTGATGCGAAGCTTTCTCAAAGAACTTTTTCAAAGCATGATCGGTATACCCAATACATTGATGAATAGGTAAATCACCCGCTGGAAAGGCGCCTATGTAACGCTCAGGCAACACAAAGGGATGGTGAGAAGAAGCACTAAAAAGTGCGGTCATAAAGGGTGGTTTAAAGGAGCTCATCTTATCGCAGAAGAACTGAAAAAATTCCTCGTCCCAAATGGCCCAGGTGCCATCAAAATCTTTCTCTTTATTATAAGTAGGCAGCTTTTCATACTCCGACAAGCCATAGTAATCTTTAAAACCAGTGGTATTAGAGAAGGCTTGAAAGCCCATTGAGCCATTGGGTGCGCCATGAAAGAAAGCGGTATAATAGTCCTTCCTCCCGAGCAAACGAGCTATTCCTCCCACGTTGTTTAACGAGGCAGGCGTTACAAAAAAAGGCTCTACAAACATTGGGATACTGGAGAGGATGGAGGGCATAGCATCAATACTCTTACGTCCATTAGCATAAGCGTGTTTGAAACTTAAGCTCTTGGCTATGAGTGAATCGGTAAAGGGGGTATATCCTCTATAATTAGGCGAGTAGCGGCGTGTCTCACTATTTAAACTACCAATATATTCGCGTCCAAAGCTCTCTAAGATAAAGACCACCACATTCTTTTTTCTAAACGTAGCATTCTTAACCGGCTGATGAACAGGCGTATAGATGGTTGGTAACTCTTTTTCAGAGAAATAATGTGGATTAACAAATGGTTTCTTCCCTATGGTTCGAAACACGGAGAAGGGGGTATTTAAGATAGCAGCAGTTGCTAACGGATTGTTCACATAACGATTGGCATTACTAATGGTAATAGGACGAATGGCTGTTCCCACACCACCACGTATGGCAAAAACAGTGCAAGGAATAACGGCTAACAGGGTTAAGGTGCGCACCGAATAGTAGTTCCACCATTTATAATGTGCTTCTACAGGTTGACGATACCAACGAATCAATAAATAGATTAAGCCTACTGCAATCAGGGTGAGGTACCAATGATGCAGCAACTCATAGCCCACAATTTTTGCTAAATTGTCTTCATGCTTAAACTCACTAAAGACAGTGGCTGTGGTGCGTCGAGAGGTATATTGAAAATAAACGGTATCCATAAGGTTCATCACCACACCTAATCCGTTGAAAAAGATAAAAACCCATTTGGTGAAACGAGCAAAACCTTTTGTCTCTTTAAAGTGCAAAGGAAACAGAAACAGTAAAAAATAGAGTGCATTTAAATACCCCACTGCAGAGGTATCAAAACGAAGATTTCCAGTTATAATGGAGAGCAATGAATTGTTTGCAAACAACTGCGGAAACATAGAAAAATTGACTGCAACAAAAACAACTTGACAGATGACCAGCAGGGCATACGAAAGTAAAATATTGGAAAGCAGGGGATAGAGTGTGTTTACAACACTGTTTCTTTTTCTATTATTCATCAGATTATCATTTAATATTCGCAAAGATACATTATTTGCTACCACACACAAAAATAGCATTCGATAATTAACTTTCTTATAGCATAAAACATAGGCAATAAGCAATGCTACACCTCGCGCTCTAGTGGTGTAGAACAAGCGAGTAAACCATTTCTGCAAAATGCATCTAGAGCAAAAAAGGGAGCAATAGGCTTCAAAATGAATAGGTTAAATCAGAAAAGATATAAACCTATTAAAAAACAAATACTATATTTGTAAGCTAAACAGCACCTGTACGAATCTCTTACACCACTCAAATTGACAACTATGCGACTACTGATGAATCTTTTATGGCTAATCTGCGGCGGTATTTTTATTGCACTAGAGTATTTAATATCCAGCTTTTTGCTCATGATTACTATCATTGGCATACCTTTTGGCATTCAAACGCTAAAACTAGGATTTCTAGCACTACTGCCCTTTGGCAAAACAGTGCAAAGCTGCCCTAGTTCTAATGGGTGTATTAGTGTCTTTGTGAATATTCTATGGATCGTTACAGGAGGTATTATTATCTGCCTTTCCCATCTTGCTTGGGGCATTCTTCTTTGTTGTACCATTATCGGTATCCCGTTTGGATTGCAACATTTCAAACTTGCTTCGTTGGCCCTAACCCCATTTGGTAAAACCATTGTGGAGAAGTAAACAGCAAACTACAACAGACAGCCACAGTAATAAGAGAGGAGAAGCAGCTGTTTTTTTTTCAGCTTAACAGCAGTAATCGCTCAGCAAGAAGGACTTTTTTAACCTGGTAGTCGTGACTACCAATATGGTTCACCATGACTACCAATATAATTCACCGTGACTACCAATATGGTTCACCGTGACTACCAGATTAGTAAATAGGTAAAGCTGCACAAACGAACGGCAGTAACAAATATAAAGAGTAGCATGTCTCCCATTTAGAAGTAGCAATAAACAGCTAGGAAAAAGATACCATAACTGCTTTTATATAGGATAAGTTGTGATTATTCTGATTATTACTTACTTTTGCTCCCACATTATCTACTAGAACCATTTATAGCATGAAAATAGCCTTTGACGGAAAAAGAGCTCTACAAAATTTCACTGGATTAGGCAACTACAGTCGCTATCTGCTTTCTGTACTCTGTACATACTATCCTGAACATACCTATATACTCTGCTCCCCCAAGCCTAGAACCAACAAAAAGCTGGAACAGATGCTCCATGATTTTCCAAACTTACAGCTTCTTTTCCCTAAAAAGAGATGGGAAAAAAAGGCGGGTTCTGTTTGGCGCTCCTGGTCTATCACCCAGCAATTAGAGCGGGAGAACATCACCTATTATCATGGGTTGAGCAACGAGTTGCCACTGAACATACAGCAAAGTGCAATAAAAAGTGTGGTAACGGTTCACGATCTTATCTTTCTGCGTTTACCCCATTGCTATCCCCCTATCGATCGATTGATCTATACCTATAAGTTTAAAAAAGCCTGTCAACAGGCCGATAAGATTGTTGCTATTAGTGAATGCACCAAGCGAGATATTATGCACTTTTTTCATATCCCAGCAGATAAGATAACGGTTATCTACCAAGGATGTGATAGCAGTTTTCAACAACGTGCCACAGAAGAGCAAAAGAAAGAGGTACAACAGAGGTATCAACTACCCAAAAAGTTTATACTAAATGTAGGTAGTCTAGAGACGCGTAAGAATGCATTGTTACTGGTAAAAAGCCTACCCTCTTTGCCTGCAGATACACACGTGGTGCTCGTGGGAAAACAGACCCCCTATGTAGAAGAGATCAAAAAGGTAGTAGCAAAACAGCATTTAGAAGCGCGCGTGCACCTCTACCATCAAGTACCCTTTACCGATTTACCTATCTTTTACCAATTAGCTCATCTGTTTGCCTACCCCTCTCGTTTTGAAGGCTTTGGTATTCCTATCATAGAGGCTCTACACAGTGGTATTCCTGTTATTGCTGCCACAGGCTCGTGTCTAGAGGAGGCTGGAGGCAGCGAT
>Ga0172378_10003610_pt1 | contig 14541 bp, 11 predicted proteins | sample GrowelOW332metaG_FD_119755 | JGI IMG/M metagenome (GOLD analysis project Ga0172378, IMG submission 119755) | Groundwater microbial communities from an aquifer near a municipal landfill in Southern Ontario, Canada - Pumphouse #3_1 metaG | ecosystem: Environmental > Aquatic > Deep subsurface >... | reverse complement strand
TCTTTGAGCGTGAGCACTTTCGGCTGGCCTTTATCCAGCGCGAGCAGATTTACGCCGTAGGTGATCTGCATCTGGCTGTAGCTGTAGAGCTGATTCAAAATGAGCTGCTCGTTGGCGTCGCGCTTGAGCTCGATGACTATACGCATTCCCTCACGGTTGGACTCGTCGCGCAGTTCGGAAATTCCTTCTATCCTCTTGGCTCTGACCAGCTCGGCGATCTTCTCGATAAGCCTGGCCTTATTTACCTGGTAAGGGATCTCAGTCACGATGATCTGAGATTTTCCTCTGTTGGTTTCTTCTATTTCGCAGCAGGCTCTGACCTTGATCTTGCCTGTGCCCGTTCTGTAGGCGTCCCTGATGCCGCTTTTGCCCAGGATCTGAGCTCCCGTCGGGAAGTCCGGTCCCTTGACATGCTTCATGAGGTCCTCAACTGTACACTGCGGATTGTCTATCATTTCCACAGCGGCGTCTATGACTTCGCCAAGGTTATGAGGCGGTATGGACGTTGCCATTCCAACGGCGATACCGTTGGAGCCGTTCACCAGCAGGTTAGGATATCTGCTCGGCAAAACTACCGGCTCTTTTTCCTCACCGTCGAAGTTCGGCATGAAGTCAACGGTGTCTTTCTCTATATCACGCAACATCTGCTGCGCAAAAGGAGCCATTCTGGCCTCTGTATAACGCTGTGCAGCGGCGCTGTCTCCGTCGATGGAACCAAAGTTTCCGTGGCCGTCGACCAGCATGTATCTCATCGAGAAATCCTGAGCCATTCTTACCATGGCGTCATATATGGACGAATCTCCATGAGGATGATATTTACCCATTACTTCGCCGACGATCCTGGCCGACTTTTTATATGGTTTGTCAGGCGTAACGCCTAACTGATTCATGCCGTATAGAATCCTCCTGTGTACCGGTTTCATACCATCGCGTACGTCAGGCAATGCACGTCCGACGATTACACTCATGGCGTAGTCGATATAGGAGTTCTTCATTTCGTCATGTATTTCGTGTTGTATTATATTGTTGTCTTCTAATAATGTATCCAAATACGTGTCCTCCTATTAAATATCAAGAGTTGCATACTTAGCATTCTCTTCGATGAATTTCTTTCTTGGCGGTACTTTATCACCCATAAGTGTAGTGAATATCTCGTCGGCAGCGGTAGCGTCCTCAACGGTGATCTGCACCATGGTCCTGTGATGGTAATCCATAGTCGTTTCCCAGAGCTGGTTAAAGTCCATTTCTCCAAGACCCTTGTATCTCTGGATCTCAACTTTACCGTTGTTTTCAGCCATTTCAGCCAGTACCTTATCCTGTTCCTTATCAGAATATGTATAAACTACATTCTTACCCTGCTTATCCTGGAAAAGTGGCGGCTGAGCCGCGTAAACATATCCTCCCTCAATAAGAGGAGTCATGTAACGATAGAAGAATGTAAGCAGCAATGTCCTGATATGGGCGCCGTCTACATCGGCATCTGTCATTATTATTATCTTATGATATCTCAACTTGCTGACATCGAATTCATCTCCGATACCGCAGCCAAAGGCGGTGATCATGTTCTTGATTTCTTCAGAGTTGAGCATCTTATCCTGGCGTGCCTTTTCTACGTTGAGGATCTTGCCTCGCAAAGGTAACACTGCCTGTCTTTTTCTATCCCTGCCCTGCTTGGCACTGCCGCCGGCGGAATCTCCTTCGACAAGGAATATCTCTGACAAAGCAGGATCCTTCTCGGAGCAGTCTGCAAGTTTGCCCGGCAGTGACAGTCCCTGAAGGGCCGTCTGTCTGCGCACCAATGCTCTGGCTTTACGCGCAGCTTCTCTGGCTCTGGACGCGCTCAGACATTTGTTCAAGATAGCCGCTGCTTCCTGAGGATGCTCCTCCAGGAAAGCCATGAGATTCTCAGCCGTCGACGTTTCAACGAAGCCTCGCATCTCACTGTTGCCCAGTTTAGCCTTTGTCTGACCTTCAAACTGAGGCTGCGTCAGCTTGACGGAAACCACAGCCGAAAGACCTTCTCTGACATCTTCACCGGAAAGGCTATCGCCATCCTTCAGCAAATTGTTCTTCTTGGCGTAATCATTGAAAACACGGGTCAGGGCCGACTTGAAGCCTGCCATGTGAGTTCCGCCTTCAACGGTATTGATATTATTCGCATAGGACAATATAAGCTCGTTGTAGCGATCTGTATATTGCATCGCTACCTCGACCTCATGATCCTTCTCCATAAATTCGAAATAGAAAATATCAGGATGGATAGCATCCTTATTATTATTCAGATATTTGACAAATTCTCTGAGTCCGCCTTCATAATGATAGACTTCCTTCTTCTTCTGTCCCGGTCTCTTATCTTCAAGAGTGATCTTGATTCCCTTGGTCAGGAAGGCCATCTCGCGAAGCCTGTGCTGGAGAGTCTCGAAGTCATATTCAGTTTCCTCGAATATCTCCGGATCCGGCCAGAATGTGGTTATAGAACCTGTGTGTTTGGACTCGCCAACGATTTCAAGGGGTTTGCTTGTCTTGCCTCTCTCAAATTCGATCTTATACAGATTCCCGTTTCTCTCGATTTCCACGATCATTCTCGTAGAAAGGGCATTTACGACAGATGCTCCAACGCCGTGAAGACCGCCGGACACCTTATATCCTCCGCCGCCGAATTTACCGCCCGCATGAAGAACAGTATGTATTACCTCTACTGCCGGTATTTTCAGTTTAGGATGCGCGTCTACAGGCATTCCTCTTCCGTCATCTATGACGGTTATGGAATTATCCTCATTGATCGTAACATCTATTTTCTTACAAAATCCCGCCAGGGCCTCATCTATACTGTTATCAACTATTTCATATACCAGATGATGGAGTCCTCTCGGGCCCGTAGTACCGATGTACATTCCGGGTCTTTTTCTGACAGCTTCCAGACCCTCTAAAACCTGGATCTGGGCTGCGTCATATTGATTGTTTTTCTTTTCAGAAGTGCTCATTTAACACCCACCTTTTTGCATTATGTTTTTTCGCATGATTAACGGTTATAATTATACTATAAAATCGCCGATTTTACAAGGGAATAGGGTCTTTTTATTGTTTTTCTTTATTGGTAAGGTAAAAATCTGTTAAATCGCGTATTTCCCACTAAAAAACCCGCCTTTAGTCCTTGATATGAGTATGACCTTTGGCGGGATTTAAACAATTTTGATTTTTCCCTTTTCTATGTTGATAATTTTTGCTTCGGGATAAGAATCTGTCAATTCCTTATCTATGTCTGTCGCAGTGATAAAAATCTGATTATTATGCAGGGCGTCAACCAGATATTTTCGCCTTTCTTTATCCAGTTCGCTCATGACGTCGTCCAGCAGTAATATTCCGGTCTCACCGGTTTCTTCTTTTATAAAATCCAACTCTGCCAGTTTAAGGGACAGGGCGCACGTCCTCTGTTGTCCCTGGGATCCGAAATTTCTGGCGTTTATGCCGTTAACAAAAAAGGACATGTCATCCTTATGCGGGCCTTTAGTCGTAGTGCGGAGTTTGATGTCGTTATCATAACTTTTCTGTAAGCTTTCTTCAAATATTCTTCGCTGTTCTTCTGAAGACTCTACATAATCTATATTCGGAACGTATTTAAGAGTCAGCTTTTCTTTACCGTTAGTTATGCTGCTATGGATATTTCCGCTGAAAACATTTATATCGTCTATGAACTTCTTACGCATCTTCATAAGATCAGAACCATATCTGACAAGCTGACTGTCCCAGACTGATAATACCTTATTATCGACATAATCTTCTTTCAGATAGGTGTTTCTCTGCAAAAGTATTTTTTTATAATTGCTTAAGCATTCATAATAAGCAGGTTTTATCTGCGCCAGTTCACGATCTATGAATTTTCTTCTTTTCTCCGGTTCATCCTTAACTATTTTCAGATCCTCCGGCGAAAAAATCACTATTATTATATTATCTATCAGCTCAGAAGTTTTCCTTACCAGAGAGCCGTCCTTCTTTATAGATTTCTTTGACTTTCCGTTGATAGTTATTTCAACCTTGGTATCTATAACTTCTTTCTGAGCATATACCTTTACATAAGCTCTGTCATCATCGAATTTTATCATATCGCTATCGCGATTAGTACGAAAAGACCTTCCTATGGAGGATAAATAAATTGCTTCGATCAGGTTAGTTTTCCCCTGAGCATTTTCACCTACGATAAGATTAACTTTCTTATCAAAATCCATAGAAAAGTCTTCATAATTTCTAAAATTTTTCAGTTCTATTTTCTTAATATACATTATATCAGTTTATTCTTACTGGAAGCACCAGATACTCGAATTTATCACCTTCAATAGGCTCTATGAGACAAGGAGTTATTCCTGTATTGAAGAATAATTTGATTTCTTCATCGTCAATAGCTTTTAGAATGTCCAGTACATACTGAGCATTGAATCCTATTACCAGATCTTCTCCTTCTTTTTCCGTCAGGATCTCTTCTTTTACATTTCCTTCTTCGGAATTTGAAGTAATAGTCATTATATTATCCTTCAGATCTATCTTAATAAGATTGTTTTTCCCTGCTTTAGACAATAGTGAAGCTCTTTCGATGCTCTCCATAAAGTTTGCTCTGTTGACTTTAGCGGTTATTTTACTATCCTTAGGCAAAATATCCTTGTAATTAATAAATTCACCATCTATTAATTTCAATTCTGCTTGTATATTATCAAACTTGATTATTACTTTCTTTTCACTTAACAGCATTTTACCATTTTCTTCATCGCTGTCAGTTTCTCCGATTATTCTACTGATCTCACTTATTATCTTAGCAGAGATAATTATATTACCTGGATTAGTACTTACCTTAGCTTTTCTGTTTATAGCCATTCTATAACCGTCAATAGCAACCATATTCATCTGGTCTGGTGTCAGTTCTATCAGTACTCCTGTAATTACTCCTCTGGATTCATCATTGCTTGCAGCAAAAGATGTCTTATCTATCATTTTCCTGAGTTCAGACTTATTAAAATCTATGGCTTCAGTTTCTTCACTTACCATATTCACATTAGGGAACTCATCTGTAGACATTCCTATGATTTTAAATTCTGAATTCATGCATTTAATAGTTACATTATTTTCATCGTCGCTTTCTATGTTTATTTCTACAGATGGCAATTTTCTAATAATGTCACCAAAAAGTTTAGCCATTACTATAATAGCTCCTGGCTCAGTAGTATTTACATCTATAGTATCCTGAATAGAAATATCAAGATCTGATGCTGACATAGTCAGTTTTCCTTCTGATGTTACTTCCAGCATTATCCCTTTTAGAATAGGTATAGTACTTCTTGATGTTACAGCTTTAGAGACTACATTAAGAGCCTTGGTAAGCTTTTGCTGTTCGCATGAAAATTTCATTTTTATACCTCCGGATGTCAATATTTTTAATATATATTTGTAGTAGTAGTAGTAGTAGGGGCTGTGGAAACTGTGGATAACCTCGTCAGCCTATACAAACAGTGAATTATTTCTAACATGAAAACTGTGGAAAACTCTTAAAAGTTATTATAATATTGTCCACATCATTCATTGATCTCATCTTTCAGAGATTTAATGATCTCTTTAAATGAGCTGTCCTTACTTATGTCTTTTTGTATTTTATCACAGGCATGCATTACCGTGGTGTAATGTCTGCCTCCAAACATACTTCCTATTTTCGGCAATGAGTAATCTGTCATTGTTCTGCAAAGATACATTGCTATCTGTCTTGGAAAAGCTATATTATTAGTTCTTTTCGGAGATTCCATTTCTGAAACCTTAATTTTATAATGCCTGCTGACAACAGCCTTGATTTTCTCTGGAGTGATGACAGAACCATCATCTTGTATTATATCATTAAGTATATCACTTGCGAACTTTTTATCTATATGTTCATGCAATAATGATGAAAAAGTTACTATTCTGTTGAAAGCGCCTTCCAGTTCTCTGATATTATCTGTGACCTTCTCTGCAATCAGACATATTACGTCATAGAGATCGTCATCCATTGAAATATTGGCGTTTTCAGCTTTCTTGACCAGAATAGCGATTCTGGTTTCATAATCAGCGGGGCTGATACTTGCTATCATATTCCAGGCGAATCTGTTGCGGAGCCTTTCCTCCAGTCTCACCAGTTTATTAGGCGGACGGTCACTGGAAATCACTATCTGTTTATTAAGGTCGTATAAGGTATTGAAGGTGTAGAAAAATTCTTCCTGTGTCGTTTCCTTACCTTCCAGAAATTGAATATCATCTATAAGCAAAACATCGACCTGTCTGTATTTCCTCTTAAATTCTCTGGTTTTATTATCTCCAAGAGCTTTTATGAGTTCGTTGGTGAACATTTCTGAAGAAACATACAGGACATTGATATTATCATTATGTTCAAGCAGGTAAATTCCGATGGCATGCATCAGGTGAGTCTTACCAAGTCCCGAGTCTCCGTAGATAAACAAAGGGTTATATGCTTCTGATGGAGATTCTGCCACGGCAAGGGCTGCTGCGTGTGCATACTTATTACTGTTTCCTACAACAAAATTATCAAAGTTGTACCGCGGGTTGAATATCTTCTGTTTATTAAGGTTAGGCGTTACTGTTGAAGTGCTTACTTTTACCGGCTTAATGACAGTAGTATCCTTCTTATATTCCTCAGAATTCTTGATTATAACTCTGTAATCATCTTTCAAGACTGTTTTAAAACTTGTCTCGATCAACTGAAGATACCGGGTTTTAAGTATGTTAATAATGAAATCCTCATTGGATTCCAAATAAACTATATTTACATCCTCATCTATAGACCTGATCTTAGTTGGTAGAAACCATGTCTTGTAGCTGATGGGTGTGGTGTTCTTTTCAATTTCTGCTAATACTTTTTCCCAAGTTTTCTGATCGTTATTCATAATGCCCTTCCTTTTCCTGTACTATTTATTTTACCTAATAAGTTATCCATATACAAGAGGTAATTTTTTTCTTTGAGAAATAAATAGATAGAGAAGTTATCCACATCATGTTGATAACATTGTTCACAACTCTGTAGATATTAATAACGCACCCTGTCTTGACAGTTGTCTATGCAATTTGTTAAAATAAAACCTGGCAATATTTATATATTGATAATATCAGATTGGAGTAACAGAATGGTAAATGATAATGAATTAACCTTTTTTCAACGGAAGGATATAGAAATCAGTTTTAAGAGATATGTCCAGGATGCATTGTCTGCAATGGCTTTAGGACTTTTCGCTTCGCTTCTGATAGGTCTTATATTCAAGACTATCGGCGAGCAGATGATAAATATTCCCGGATTTACAGAAAAGACATGGATCGTATCCTTCCTTATATTAATAGGAACTACGGCTATGGCAATGATGGGGCCGGCTATAGGAGTAGCCGTAGCCTGGGCTCTGAAAGCGCCGCCTCTGGTACTTTTCTCATGTGCGGCTGTAGGCCAGATGGGAGCCACGTTTACAGGTTTTGGAATCGAATTCAACGGCGGACCTGCCGGGGCGTTCATTGCAGTAGCAGTTGGCGCTGAATTTGGTAAGATGGTTTCCAAGGAAACAAAGGTAGACATACTTGTGACTCCGGCTGTAACGCTGCTGGTGGGCGGACTTACTGCCAAGCTGATTGGTCCCGGCGTAGGCTGGTGCATGCTGAAATTAGGTGAATCCATAGTAACGGCCACAGAATGGCAGCCATTTGTATTTGGCATCTTCATTGCCGTAGTAGTAGGCCTGGTACTGACAGCACCTATATCCTCAGCTGCCCTTTGTATAATGATGGGACTGACAGGTCTGGCTGCAGGTGCCGCAACGGCCGGCTGCTGCGCACAGATGGTCGGATTCGCAGTGATCAGCTTCAGGGACAATGGCGTTGGCGGACTGGTAGCTCAGGGCATTGGCACTTCTATGATACAGGTTTCCAACATAGTCAAACACCCATGTATCCTTTTGCCGCCGACACTGGCAGGAGCCATAACCGGACCTATAAGCACATGTCTGCTTCACATGACCAACAATGCCGCAGGCGCAGGTATGGGAACTTCGGGACTGGTTGGTCAGATCATGACTCTGACGGACATGGGATTTACGGGAGGAGTATTCCTGAAAATACTTATAGTACAAATAGTACTTCCGGCGATCTTATCCTACATTATATATGAAATATTACGTAAGGCAGGAAAAATCAAAGACGGCGACATGAAATTAGACATGTAAATTATTGAACTTTTATTGACATTCCAATAATTTAACATTATAATACTACAGTATGCGTGCACATATTGGAATTTAGAATGTGCTGAATCAAATGTAAAAATGGAGGTAAACATGAAACAGACATATCAGCCTAAGACAAGGCAGAGAATGAAGGAACACGGATTCCGTAAGAGAATGGCAGACAAGAACGGAAGAAACGTTCTCAAGAGAAGAAGAGCAAAGGGCAGAAAAAGTTTGTCCGCGTAAAATGCTAAGGAAGAATGTACTAAGGTATCAGAAAGATTTCGATGCCATATATAGGAAGGGAAAATCTGTTGGAGACAGGTTTGTAGTTGTTTTTTGTAAGAAAAACGGTCTTTCATATGGCAGAAGAGCTTTTTTAGCAAGTAAAAAGGTTGGCAATAGTGTTCAGAGGAACAGAGCTCGCCGATTGATGAAAGAGGCTTATAGGCTTTCATCGATAGAACTGCCGGATGGTTACGATTTCGTGATCATAGCAAGAAATACCATAGGGGATGCTAATTGTCAGATGGTGCAGCGTTCGCTGAGATCTGCACTTAAAAGAACTGGGGTATTAAGTAAGTAATGAAATATGTAAGCAATTTTTTTAAAAAAATATTGATATTGCTTGTAAGATTTTATCAGATTTGTATTTCGCCTTTATTTCCGCCGACTTGTCGGTTTTATCCTACTTGTTCGACATATTTTATCCAGGCAGTGGAAAAATATGGCCCGATAAAGGGGACTTATTTAGGAATACGACGGATTTTACGGTGTCATCCATGGAATCCCGGCGGGTACGACCCATTGAAATAATGGAGGAAGTTAATTAATGAATTTTTTTGGAATTTTGGCTCAGCCTTTGGCTTGGCTTATGACATGGTTGTATAGCCTGATCGGTAGTTATGGTATTACCGTCGTAGTTATTACAATCGTTGTCAAAGGTTTCCTGTATCCTTTTTATAAGAAACAGATCCTGTCTACTTCGGGTATGACAGATCTCCAGCCGAAAATGCAGGCCATACAGCGTAAGTACGCTAACGATAAAGAAACTATGAATGAAAAAGTCGCTGAGCTATATAAAGAGGAAGGCGTTAATCCTTTAGCTGGTTGCCTGCCTATGGTAGTTCAGATGATCATCATCATGGGTCTTTTCACTTTGTTGCGTTATCCACTGAACTATGTTCATTCAGAGCAGATGTATATAGCTGTTCATGAGAGTTTTCTGTGGATAAACGATCTGGCTCAGCCGGATCCATGGATATTACCTATCCTGTCCGGAGTCGCAACCTTTATTTCATTCTATATGTCATCACAGAACGGCGGAATGCCGGGACAGACTGCTAATAGCGGTAATGCAATGATGAATGTTATGAAATACGGATTTCCTATAATGATAATCTGGCTCGCTAAGACCTATGCTGCCGGCCTGGCAACATATTGGTTCATAAGTCAGTTCATACAGATTTTCTACAATATTCGTTTCAATCAGCTGCGAAAGAAAATGGCTGAAGAGAAGATGAATAAAAAGAAGAAAAAAGTAAGAACTGTTGGAGGAAAATAAATGGATGTTACGGAAAAATGGGGCGATGATGTCGACTCTGCAGTCGAACTTGCCTTGGAGGACCTGAAGCTCACCAGAGATATGGTCGATATAACAGTATTGGAGGAACCATCCAAAGGATTCTTTGGAATCGGATCCAAACTGGCTCTGGTAAGAGTCGAAAAGAAAAAAGCAGAAAAGAAGGAAGAACCGAAAGAGGAACCGAAGAAACCTGAAGTTAAATCGGAACCTTATAAGGCAGAGGCTCCTGTGAAAGAGGAAGCTCCTGCGAAGAAACATGAAAGCAAGAAGGAAGATTTCAGAAGAAACGAAAAGGCTGAAGCGCCTAAGTCCAGCAGATTAGAAGAATTAGACTTTCATAAGACTATGGATAATCTGCCGTTGACTGAAGACCATCCTGCCTTGGAATTCCTGAAGGAAGTAACTGATCAGATGGGTCTGAACCTGAATATGGTCGTTAGGGCTGATGACAACAACGTTTATGTTGATATTCAGGGCGACGATTCAGGAACGATAATCGGAAAACGTGGTCAGACTTTGGATGCTATTCAGTATCTGACAAGTCTGGTCGTTAACAAGGGCCATGACAATTACGTCAAGGTAGTGGTAGACGCTGAGAATTACAGGACTAAGAGGGAGCACACTTTGGAACAGCTTGCACACAAGCTGGCCGGTAAGGTTGTCCGCACCAAGAGAACTGTGAAGCTTGAGCCTATGAATCCTTATGAGAGAAAAGTTATCCATGCTACATTGCAGGATGATCCTCGCGTAGGTACCAGAAGTGAAGGTCAGGATCCTTATCGCAGAGTAATTATTGAATTAAAGTAAAGAAATTATCAGCCCGCATCAAGCGGGCTTTTAATGTAGCTTTAGCGGCCAATTCCGAGCCGAAAGGCGAGGAATCAAAATCCACCTGCTATGCGGGTGGAGTCAATAACTTGAGTTTTAGGCAAAATAAAACCTCCTGTGCTATGATAGTAAAGGTTCACCAACCAAACTACCATAGCTAAAGGAGGAATGTCTAATGAAAGACAATAATAGTTTAGCACACACAAGCTGGAATTGTAAATATCATATAGTTTTCGCACCGAAGTACAGAAGACGTGAGATTTACGGACAACTCAGAGAGGACATTGGAAAGATATTACGCTTGCTGTGTGCAAGGAAAGGCATAAACATAATCGAGGCAGAATGTTGTCCAGATCATATACATATGCTGGTAGAGATACCTCCGAAATATTCAGTATCTCAGATCGTAGGATATCTCAAAGGTAAAAGTTCGCTAATGATTTTCGATCGGCATGCGAATCTAAAGTATAAATATGGAAACAGGCACTTCTGGTGTCGTGGCTACTATGTGGATACAGTAGGGAAGAATGCAAAAAAGATTGAAGAATACATACGTACACAACTGCAGGAAGATATTGCAGACGATCAATTAACAATGAAAGAGTACATAGACCCGTTCACCGGTAAGAAAAACAGATAACCCTTTAGGGTTTGTAGAGAAAGTGGTGCGGTTGGTGGACCTTTCAATACATCTTAAGATGTGGCAGGTAACAGGCCCTTCTAGGGCCAAAACAAACCACCGGCTGAGCCGGTGGTCATGATTATTGGAGAACAGATGGAAGATACTATAGCGGCTATTTCCACAGCTTTCGGCGAAGGTGGTATAGGTATAATCAGGATAAGCGGAGAAGGGTCTCTGAAAGTAATGCGGGAGGTCTTTGTTCCCGCTGTGAAGGGTGAACCTGAAAATCGAAAAATGACTTATGGACACATCGTAGACCCTGACAATGGTCAGACTATAGACGAGGTTCTTTGTGTCTTTATGAAAGGCCCGGGAACTTATACGGCCGAGGATCTGGTGGAGATAGACTGCCACGGCGGCATGGTACCTTTAAGAAAAACTTTAGAGCTTGTTTTGCGCAAGGGGGCTCGCCTGGCCGAAAAAGGCGAGTTTACCAAGCGAGCTTTTCTCAACGGACGCATAGATCTTTCTCAGGCGGAAGCCGTTATCGATCTTATTCGCGCCAGGGCGGACAAAACGTACGATGTAGCCATAGATCAGCTGGAAGGCAGTCTTTCCAAATGTATCAGGGCAATCCGAAAGAAGCTTATGGATGCTCTTGTGGATCTGACTGTAAATATCGATTATCCGGATGAGGATATAGAGGAACTGACTTACAGCAAGCTTTCCAAGACCTTGGTGGAAGTAAGATCTGACGTAAAGGAGTTGCTTGACAGTGCGTCCACGGGCCGGATAATCAATGAAGGCCTGAAGGTAGCCATTATCGGCAAACCCAATGTCGGTAAATCGTCTCTGATGAATGCTTTACTACGTGAATCAAGGGCTATCGTTACGGAGATTCCGGGAACCACCAGAGACACCATCGAAGAAACCCTCAGCATTAAGGGCATCCCGGTGATTCTAACGGATACAGCCGGTATCAGAGATACGGATGACCGCATTGAAACAATAGGAATCGAGCGCTCCAAGAAGTCCTTCAACGAGGCGGACCTGGTGATACTTGTCCTCGATGGCAGTTGCCCTCTCAGCCGGGAAGATCGGCAAATTATGGAATACGTTGAACCTGGCAAGACCATTGCCATTGTTAACAAAGAAGATCTAGGTCATGTGATAACTGCGGATGCTGTCCGTGAATTATTGCCGGGGATACAAGTGATAGCAACGTCTATGGACCTGGGATCGGGCCTGGCGGAACTTGAGAATGCTATTGTTGGCAGGGTTTATAAGGGCAATGTCAGACAAAATGAAAGCTGCATGGTTACCAATGTCAGGCACAAAGGTCTCCTGGAGGATGCGGGCAAGTCTCTGTCTGATGCAATGGCTCTGGCCAAGGCCGGAGAGCCGCTGGAAATAGTAGAGATAGATGTAAACTGCGCTTACGAAGCTTTAGGAGAAATAATCGGTGAAGCCGTAGGCGATGACATATTAGATGAAGTCTTCAGTAGATTTTGTCTGGGGAAATAGGAAGTCAATATGGAAAAGTACTTAATGGGAGAATATGATATCATAGTGATAGGAGCAGGCCATGCAGGCTGCGAGGCTGCTTTGGCTTCGGCCCGAATGGGGAATAAGACGTTGATATTTTCAATTAATCTAGAGGCAATCGCCATGATGCCCTGTAATCCCTCAATAGGAGGAACCGGCAAAGGCCATCTGGTTAGAGAAATCGACGCCCTTGGCGGTGAGATGGGTGTGAACATCGATAAGACATTCATCCAGAGCCGCATGCTGAACACGGCCAAAGGCCCTGCCGTTCACTCTTTGCGCGCTCAGGCTGATAAGCATAAATATCACGTTGAGATGAAGAAAACCATTGAAAAACAGCCAAACCTAGACATGAAGCAGGATGAGGTAGTCGACATAACCATTGAAGACGGACATATCACAGGCGTCGTGACCAGGACACACGCATATTATAAGTGCAAGGCCGCAGTCCTTGCTACGGGCACCTTCCTGAGAGGAAAGATTTTTATCGGCGACAGTAATTTCGAAAGCGGTCCCAATGGTCTGGCTCCATCTTATGAGCTGGCAGAAAATCTGAAGAAGCACGGAATGAAGTTGAGACGGTTTAAGACAGGTACGCCGGCGAGAGCGTTGGCATCAACTTTTGATTATGAGAAAATGTCCAGGCAGGATGGAGATGAAAGGATAGTTCCATTCTCGTTTATGAATGATGATCTGGATATAGACCAGGTTCCCTGCTGGTTGACATATACTAATGAAGAAACTCATAAGATCATCAGAGACAATTTTCAGAGGTCGGCGCTCTTCGGTGGAGAGATCGAAGGCATCGGCCCGAGATATTGTCCGTCCATAGAGGATAAGGTGAACAGATTCCCTGATAAAAAGCGTCATCAACTTTTCATAGAGCCTGAAGGAAAAGATACAGAGGAAATGTATATACAGGGAATGTCGTCAAGTTTGTCTGAAGATGTCCAACATGAATTTTATCACAGCATAGAGGGACTGGAAAATATTTCTATTACCAGACCTGCCTATGCCATTGAATATGATTGTATAGATCCGCTGGATCTGAATTTGAATTTAGAGTATCGATTTATAAAAGGACTATTTTGTGCGGGGCAGTTTAATGGCAGCTCCGGATATGAGGAAGCGGCGTCTCAGGGATTGATGGCCGGCATAAATGCGGCACTGGAAATAACTGACAGAAAATCCCTTATATTGGATAGAAGCGAGGCTTATATTGGCGTTCTAATCGACGATTTGGTGACTAAAGGCACCAATGAACCTTACAGAATTATGACCAGCAGAGCGGAATATAGGCTGGTTCTGAGGCAAGACAATGCGGATTCCCGTTTGACCGACATAGGATATTCAATAGGATTAGTCTCAGAAGAACGTCACGAGAAATATTTGAAGAAAAAGGCTTCCGTTGAAGAAGAAATCGCCAGACTTCAGAAAACTTATTTGAAGCCTGACGAGCATATGGATTTCATGGAAAAATATGGAAGCGCACCATTGCAGAATAAAATCTCATATTTCGAACTTTTGAAGAGACCGGAGATAACTTATGAGAATCTGGGCGAGATCGATGGGTATAGCCCTAAGTTATCTTCTCATGCTATAGACCAGATCGAAGTGCAGATAAAATATGAAGGTTATATTGCCAAACAGATGAGACAGGTGGAGAGATTCAAAAAATTGGAAAACAAACAATTATCTCCAGACCTGAATTATGATGAAATGGATGG
>Ga0172378_10003609_pt1 | contig 14545 bp, 14 predicted proteins | sample GrowelOW332metaG_FD_119755 | JGI IMG/M metagenome (GOLD analysis project Ga0172378, IMG submission 119755) | Groundwater microbial communities from an aquifer near a municipal landfill in Southern Ontario, Canada - Pumphouse #3_1 metaG | ecosystem: Environmental > Aquatic > Deep subsurface >... | reverse complement strand
TAACTCCAACCCTGCTGTCGCTCTGTCCATTTTCAGTCGAGGTCTGATTTACCTACTGCAAATAATTAACGCCGCTCCTGTTGTTTGTATCTTCTAATTCAGTTTGAGCGTAACTAACTCATTGAAAACGGTTAACTCCAACCCTGCTGTCGCTCTGTCCATTTTCAGTCGAGGTCTGATTTACCTACTGCAAATAATTAACGCCGCTCCTGTTGTTTGTTACTCCCTATTCAGTTAAAGCGTAACTAACCTTTAGCAAACGGTATATTGCAATAAAAAATGTATTAATTTTGCATAGTCTGATTAATTATCAGATACTTACTAATTTAAAAGGAATTGGAAGACCCTGGCCCTGATTTATACCATTCTATGTTGACTATGATGCTCAGCATAACCACCGGAAACTTTACTTTTGAGCTCATTACCGGTATCATATTAATATTTCTGTTTCTGTTTCTATCCGGTGCCATCAGTGCATCTGAAATAGCTTTTTTCTCACTTACCCCGACTCAACTGGAAAGCATCAGACATAATGAAAGCCGGCGAAGCCACATCATATTGTTGTTATTGGAAAAACCGAAACGATTGTTAGCTACGATTCTGGTAGCTGATGTTTTTGTGAAGGTAATTACAGTAATACTTGCCTCCGGTATTTTAGTGACGGGGATAGGGATCTCTATAACTTCCTTTATTGGAATACTGCTGCATATAATCATCATATCAGCGCTGATACTCTGCATAGGTGAAATAATGCCTAAAATATATGCTACACAGCATAACCTGAAGGTTGCATGTATGATGGCACGCCCGCTGCTTGTTGCCCGGCAGTTGTTTTATCCTTTTAGTTCTATTCTTGTCAGTTCAACCAACATTGTTGACAAAAGAATAGCCGGCAAAGGGCATAATTTAACTATGGGTGAGTTATCAGAAGCCCTTGATTTGACTGAATCAGATAGCAACACTCCTGACGAAGAGCGTAAAATATTAAAGGGGATTGTTAAATTCGGTGATATTGCGGTGCGTGAAATTATGCGCTCACGTGTGGATGTAACTGCTGTTGATGATACAGCCAACTTTGCTGAGTTACTTTCAACTATTAATGAATCGGGTTATTCACGAATTCCCATTTATAATGACAATCTGGATAATGTAACCGGGATACTTTATATAAAAGATCTTATTCCTCATATTAAAGAAATTGATGACTATAGCTGGCAACCATTGCAACGGCCTGCATTCTTCGTTCCTGAAAACAAACATATTAATGATTTGCTCCAGGAATTTCAAGCCAAGAAAATACACCTGGCCATTGTTGTGGATGAATACGGAGGCACCTCAGGTATTATTACCCTTGAAGATATACTGGAGGAAATAGTTGGTGAAATCAGCGATGAGTTTGACAGTGAAAGTGATGAAATACATTATACAAAAATAGACGACCACACCTATCTTTTTGAAGGTAAAACCCTCCTTAATGACTTCTGTAAAGTGCTGGAAATAGATGACCGGATTTTTCAGGAAGTTAAAGGTGAATCGGATACCCTTGCAGGCTTGGTTCTGGAAATGGCGGGTAAAATACCTGAAGCGGATGAACAGTTTACGTTTAACAATTTTACCTTTAAGCCTGAAGTGGTTGATAAAAGAAGCATCAAGCGTATCAGAGTTTCCATCACTGAACAAACAGAAGAAGAATAATTTGTACCACGGACTAATAATAAATATATCTCTCATTGTAATGCTAATACAATCCACAAAATGAAACCTGTTAAAACAATACTTTCGAATGCAATCATACTGATTTCATTAATATTTCTGGTAGTGGCTTGTAATGATAACACGATACCCAAACCAAGAGGTTTCTTTCGTATTGATACACCTAAGCGTGCCTATAAAGTTCTTGACAGCATATACCCTTATGTATTTGAATATCCTGTTTATTCAGTTATAACAAGTGACCCTAATGCCCCTGACGAACCTAACTGGATTAATATTGATTATAAAGGATTTAAAGGAAAGTTGCACATAAGTTATAAGGTAGTCAATAATAATCTGGATGTATTTACTGAAGATGCCCATTCAATGGTTATGAAGCATATACCCAAAGCAAGTGCTATACAGGAGGTGCGAATTGACAATGATAAAAACAATGTTCACGGTATTATATATGATATTGAGGGAACCGGTGCAGCTTCACCCTACCAGTTTTTTGTGACTGACAGTACTAAACATTTCATGAGAGGTGCTTTATATTTTAGTGCACTGCCCAATAATGATTCACTTGCCCCGGTTATTACCTTCCTTAAAGAGGATATTAACCATATGCTTGAGACATTAAGGTGGAAGTAAAGGTAAAAATTGTACAGGCCAGCCATAAGGGGATATAAAACGCCAAAACAGCCATAATAATCTGTAATATAGTATGTTACAAGGTAATTTGAATTATCAAAAATAAGCTCTGAAAAATATTATATAACTTGCTTGTTATTAGTTGTTTAGCACGTAAAATATTAAATCGTAAGAATAACTTTTCGTGGCAGATAATTTTATTGAAAAAATACCTAATCTATTTTATCAGGAGCGTAACCAACTGATTGAGCAGCTACTATGTGCTGTTTTTCAGTAAGTCCCATTATCTTACTAAGTTCATCACGATCAACGGAAGCCCTGACAACTGTATTTAAGCCTTCCGACGCACAATACAGATATACATTCTGTGAAATATACCCTGTGCTAAGTCCTGAATAGAGTAATTTATCTTGTTCTGATCCACGTTCCATCCGGTCATAATCAGAAACAAAAATAAGGTTGAGAGGGGCATTGGCGGCAAAAGCTTGTAAACCGGTAGCTTTTCGATAATCACCTTCTTTGATGAGCACCAGTTTATGTGCAACCTCATCATAGCGGTAAATACCTCCGGGAAGGCATGCGTACAGTATAATATCTTGCCAGTTTACCGCTGAGGGAGCAGTGCGTTTACCTGATTCAGGTCGGTTAATACCCCAGGCTGCCCATAGTAAACCTGAAAGATGATCAATGGATAAAGGGGTGGATTTAAACTCACGGTGACTACTGCGTAAACTTAAAGACTCCATTAGTAATTTCCCGCTCTTTAGTTGAGGTGCTTTCAAGATAATTTCTTTGGGAACCTGGCTAAAAATCATGCTTGAACTCATAATTACAAAGATTAGTAATAGTGCTGTTTTTTTCATGGTCTTGTTAATTACTCGTTATACTCAGGTTTAATTTTAATACCGTCATACTTCTTCTCAATCCCATTTTGATAATTGATGACCAGAAAAACCACTCCATCCTGATCATATTGTACCCAGTCGCCTGTTTTCATTCCCATTAAATAATCACCTTCATCTTTCTTTTTGCCGTTAGGCCAGAACCAGATTTGATGACCATTAGGATTATCATCAATAAAAGATCCTATAAAACTTATTTCACCATTATCATAAAAAGTCTTCCATTCACCATTTCGTTTACCACTTCTGTACAAGCCTTCTTCACGAGTATCACCATACTGATATTTCCATAAGCCTTCCTCTAATCCATCAATATATTCACCCTGAACAACTACGGCACCCTTTTCATCAAATTCAGTGTATAAACCATCAGATTGGCCATTGCGGAATGACTCTTCACGCTGTACCAGGGCATTATCATAATACCACTTCCAGGCACCTTCAGGGTTGCCTTGGGTGTTATAGTTGCCTTCCTGTTCAATACTGCCATTTTTATGGTAAAACTTCCATCGGCCAACCCTCTTGCCCAGGTTATATAATCCCTCCGACCTGAGTTGACCATCCTCATAATACTCTTTCCATGGTCCATCTTTTACTCCTTCATCATCAATAATTCCTTCACTTACAATCTTTCCTTTACTGTAAGTATAGGCAGAAATGACCCGCCCTGTAGTATCATAATCCCGCCGGATACCTTCAGGTACATTGCCTTTATAACTGGCAACGGTTTTAACCTTCCCATTAGGATAATAATCAGTATTAACATCCAGTTTTGCTAACTCAGGAACTTCCTCCTGTCGAACATCGTTAACATACTTTGCAATATCCACCAACATACCCTTATCATCGTATTCCTTAAAATAACCATTACGCTTATCATCACGAAAAATGCCTTCAGTCTTTATTTTTCCATCATCATAAAAATACTTCCATCGCCCTTGTCGCAAACCATTCTTGTCTTTACGATTGATATTTTCCCTGTCAATAACGAAGCCTTTTCTGTATTCAACCAGAACAATAACGGTACCATCAGGCGAAAACTCTCTGGCAATTCCATCCTCCAGTCCATTATTAAAGTTAACAGTACGCTTAACTTTCCCGTCAGGAAAGTAAGAAATAGTTAAACCTTGCTTAATATCATTTGAAAAGTTCTCGTCAACAATCTCATCTTCACGATAAGTACGCCTGATTCCTTCTTTTTTCCCATCCTTGTATGTAATTTGCAATACCGTTTTCCCTTCATCATTGTAGAATGTCCAGATACTGTCGAGTTCATAGTTTACACGGTTGCCTTCAGAAATAAGTATTCCCTTTTCATTATAAGTTTTCCAGTAACCATCAGGTTTCCCATTATGAATTAACCCTTCACTTGCCTTAGCACCATTGGGATGATAAAAAATATTATGTCCTTCAGGATTAACGGTATCTACCTGAGCATAGGAAAATAATGAAAGTAGAACTGCCAGCGCAGCAAATAAGTACTTCACCATGAATTGCAGCGTCTTATAAAATAAGTTTGAACAAACTAACTCGAATAAATGAATTTTCAAAGTTAACAATTCATCACTAAAAAAACACTTTTAAAGAGCAAACGTTTCAAACTAATTATCACACATTACTTCACAAGGCCTGATTTCTTTGATATTTCCAACATTCTCAAAATAGGCTTGCGGGCTAATTCAATAGTAACAGAATCTAAAAGTATTTCAGGACTTTCAGTCTTTAAGCACCGGTATATTTTTTCAAGTGTATTAAGTTTCATGTAAGGACAATCATTGCAGTTGCAGGTTTCATCTGAAGGTACGATGATAAATTCCTTATCTGGAGATGCTTTCAGCATTTGATGAATAATACCTGACTCTGTTGCTACAATATATTTTTCTGCATGATCACTTTTTGTAAATTCAAGCATTGCAGCAGTAGAACCAATAAAATCAGCCATTGCAAGAATAGGCCCGCGACATTCAGGGTGAGCAATCAGTTTAGCATCAGGATTATCTAATTTAAGTTTTATGGTTCTTTCATCTGACAACTGGTTATGAACGTGGCAGGCACCATCCCAAAGAACCATTTTTCGTCCGGTTAAACTATTGATATAGGCACCCAGGTTTCTGTCGGGAGAAAAAATGAGTGGCTGGTTCATCGGAAATGAATCAACAATTGCTTTTGCATTGCTTGAAGTACAAATAACATCTGACATTGTTTTAACAGCAGCAGAGCAATTAATATACGAAACAACCTTGTGCCCCGGGTGAGCATCAATGAATCGTTTAAACATACCTGAAGGGCAACTATCGGCTAATGAACAGCCGGCTTCCATGTCAGGAATCAACACTTTTTTATCAGGGCACAATATTTTAGCTGTTTCGGCCATGAAATGAACCCCGGCAAAAACAATAATATCAGCATTGGTATCAGCGGCTTTTTGTGATAGTTGTAAACTGTCGCCGACAAAATCAGCCAGGTCTTGAATTTCGGGCACCTGATAATAGTGTGCCAGGATAACAGCATTTTTTTTTATTCGCAGTTCATTTATCTTTGCTATAATTTCAGAATCGGATAATTTAGAGTCTGTGTTTTTTATCAAGTCTTCCATCTTGTCTTTTTATTATTGTATTCTTTATATAAATAATCATTAGTAATAATAAGGCTGTTCATACTGTTAGTAAGTAGCTCAAAATTAATTTGCATTTAATGTTGTTACCACTTTATTAAGACAGTATTAACAACTCAGTACTGAATTGAACTTTAGCAGTCAATCTGTTGCAAATTTATTAACAATTGGTTCATAAACTTTTCATTTTAGTTATTTCTCACCAAAGAGGCAAAAAGGGGTGTACAAGATTGTTGATATGTATTGATAAGTTCGTGATAAAAAAAGCGGTTAAGGGTTAAAACAAATTTTAAGGCATCAAATCTAAGAGTTATCAGTAATTAGTAACAACCAAAGGGCTTAATGAACAATTTTATGTTGATAAGTTATAGAATGATGGTTATTAATCTATTAACAAAAATCGCACCAAATAGTGTAATTATTAAGTCTCTAATAACTAAGCCTGTTTATGCCAACTTGGTTTTTATAACTAACTTTGTGCTTAAAAATTATGAACAATGTGGAATAAAGAGAAGAGTTTGGCATTAGCCAGCGATCATGCAGGGTTTCCTCTGAAGAATTTTTTAGCAGATAAATTAAAAGAATCAGGGTATAAATATCATGATTTTGGAACTTATACAACTGATAGTGTTGATTATCCTGATTTTGCTCATAAATTGGGATCAGCAGTTAATAAAGGTGAGTTTGAAAGAGGTATTGCAGTTTGTGGAAGTGGTAATGGAGTTAACATGGTGGTTAATAAATATCCTAATGTCAGGGGTGCCTTATGCTGGAATAGTGAACAAGCCTCTCTGACCCGACAGCATAATAATGCCAATGTACTATCATTGCCCGGCAGATTTATTGAGTTTGATGAAGCCTGGAAAGCAGTGGAACTCTTTTTAAACACTGAATTTGAAGGGGGAAGACATCAGAGAAGAGTAGATAAAATTTCACAATGTTTATAGTATAATAGTGGAAGCACAAAAGCAATTTAATAATGAATCTGCTGCAGCAGTATTAGATACTGAGCGTCGTTCAATTTTTGAAAGTAATATCAATAGGTATGAGCAATCATTTAGTGAAGGTGTGCTGCAATTCTCTAATTTTGAATTAGCCAGGAAGAGAGCAGGTTCTATCAGGCACAATGCTATTCAGGGACTGGAAAAATACCTGATAGACTTTGAAGCAAACTTTGAAAAACATGGCGGTAAAGTCATTTGGGCTCAGGATGATACAGAAGCTGTAGTTCGCATTGTTGAAATACTTAAAAAGAGAGGTGTTTTACATGTTGTAAAATCTAAATCACTATTAACGGATGAAATTGGATTGCCTGAGGTACTTGAAAACGAAGGTATTGAATACACTGAAACTAATCCGGGGGAGTTTATTTTAAGGAAGTCTTGTGAAAAGTCGTGTCATTTATCATCCCCATCTATTCATAAAAGTGTAAAAGATATTGCCGGGACATTAAAGCAAAATACCCTTACAGCAACAGCTTTAAATATCCAGGAATTTGTCAGGAAAGAACTACGTATTAAAATTGAGACTGCCGAAGCAAGTATAATAGGTGCTAATTATTTAATTGCAGATACCGGATCAGTATGTATTAGTGAAGATGAAGGAGACGCTGCATTAGGAAGTGCCATACCAAAGTTGCAAATTGTGATTGCCGGTATTGATAAAATTATTCCCTCATTAATAAATCTTGACTTGTTTCTGCCATTATTTGCCACCGCTGACACAGGTGAGTGTATCAATGCATACAATACAATATTAAGCGGACCACGTCAGGATGGTGAAACTGATGGTCCTGTTGAAATGTTTGTAGTATTACTTGATAACAGAAGAAGTGAAGTAATTGCCCAAAAATTTCAAAGGAGTGCCTTAAGTTGCATTGATTGTGGTGCCTGTCAGAATACTTGCCCAGTGTATTCGGCCATTGGTGGAGCAGCATATGCTACTACATACACCGGTCCGGTGGGTTCAATAGTTACCCCATGGATGAAAGGCTTTGAGGAGTATATTCACCTGAGTTATGCGTGTGCGCTCTGCGGGAGGTGCACGCAAGTGTGTCCGGTACATATAAACCTTCATGAACTGATATTGTATAACCGAAATGATGCAGTTAGGTTAAAGACTTATTCATTAGTTGAAAGCCTTACAATGGGTTTATGGCACCAGGCATTGAAGAACAGGAAATGGATGGACTGGAGTAAAATACAATGGAAAAACCTGGCTATCAATAAAATATATGCCGATAAATGGGGTGAAGACAGTAAATTTCCTGAGGTATGTCGTAAAAACTTCAAACAACTTTGGGAAGAGAGGCGTGAAGGTAAAAACTAAGAATATTTAGAGGTTATACAAGGCAGACACTTCATTATAACCAGGTTTAGTAGCAAGTCATAACAAATAAGAATTATTGTTAGAGACTCCTTTGCGTAATAATCTTTCAACCAGAAATAGCAGCATCAGAGAGAAAAAGATGGATATCTGAACAGTAGAACCCTTTAAATAACTTAAAAAGTCAGTAATAGATCTTAATACGGTTAATGACGTATTGATAAAGTTTAGAATTTGGGTAGAACTCAAACTGAGGTTAAATTCAAAGAAAGGCCATAAAGCAAACAACATCAGCGCTATGACCAGCATGCCAATGCCAATGGATGAATATGCCCATAGCATTTGACGGCGGTACTTTTCAGGTTCAATGATTGGTTCAATGTTGGTACCCAGTTGATCCATAACCTGTTTGGTGAAGTTTCCTGATGTACTTTCGAAAGGCATTTTATGAAACATCTTTTCAAGGAATGGATCTCTCAGCAATTCATTGTTATTAAATTTTTCCATTTCTTTCATTTTTTAGTTGATTCAGCTTATCTGTAGCTTGTTTAACTGGTTTTGCATACCGATATACATTTTCTTACGTATACGATGTAGCCTGACCTTGACATTAGAAGCAGACAGCCCTGTTATAACGCTAATTTCGTCAATTCCCTGTTGATTAAAATAAAAAAGATTAATCAACAATTGTTCATCATCAGGAAGGTTTGCAATTGCAAGATTAAGAATTTTTAATCTTTCATCCTCACTAATACTTACAAGATTTTCCTGAACAGAGTCAATACTAAAGTTTTCAATAACATACTCATCAATTGTTGAGGTTGTTATAGTTCTTTTTCTGGTTCTTGATATAGCAGTATTATAAGCAATACGAAACAACCAGGTTGAAAATTTCGATTCATGTTTAAAACTGCCAAGAGCATTATAGGCTTTTATGAAGGTATCCTGTGTAATCTCTTCAGCTTCTTCCCTGTTCCTGACAATTTTGAGAACTAACGAAAAAACAAGATTCTTATATGTATCCACGAGTTTAGCAAAAGAACCGGGGTTGCCATCAAGTACCTGAAGGATTATGTTAAGTTCGTTGTTCATCTTCATACTAATCGTTAGACGTATGATTAGCCTGATGGTTACAATAGTATTGGGCTAAAATACTATCATGACTTTATTAACAAATGTAATCAAAAAAAAATGTAACCTTGCACAAATAATAGCGTCAAAATAAGGAGAAGAAACAACTAAAAATATAACGTCATGAGTGATTTCCTGATTACAGCAACAGTTTTTGCCTTTATATATGGTATATTCTTTCTCCTGATCCGTAAAAAAGAAAGAATGACCCTACTCGACAGAGGATTAGATCCACGGAGTTTTGAGAGACCTATCAATAATTTTTCAACTCTTAAGTATGGTTTACTTCTTACAGGAGTAGGACTTGGAATCTTAATAGCAAATATTATAGTAAAGGCAGGGGCAATGGAAAGTGAAGCAGCCTATTTCTCTCTTGTTACACTGTTTGGTGGTATCGCATTGATACTCGATTATTTAATTGAAAAGAACCTGATAAAAAAGCAAAATAGTCAGGAGTAGACAGATTAAGTATAAGATAGATATAAGAGAGGGATAATATTTCTTTAAAATTTGAAGGTCTCAAGACAAGTATATCTGGGACCTTCTTTTTTTAGTTCACTTTCAAATAATGAGTAGTCATTTACAGTCTGACAAAGGAGTTTAACATTCCTGAAACGCTCCATGATCTGTTGAAAAAACTGTTTATCCCTGATTTCCTTAATACGTGCAATAGTCAGATGTGGTACAAAGTTCTGACGGTCAGCAAAATATTCCACTTCTTCCAGTGCTACCCGAATATTATCATGAAGAGTGAGTAAGGCTTTATTTTCAGCAATACCAAACCATATTACCCTTGGGTCATACTTGCTACCGAATATACCGGTATTTTCCAGTTTAAGTTCAAAAGGTTTAATACCTTCTGTGGCTTTTTGAAGAGCAGTTTTAATAATAGGGACTTCCATAGGCTGAGTTTCACCAAAAAACCGAAGAGTAATATGTATATTATCTAAATCGACCCACTTAATGATATTGTAATCAAGGGTTTGTCTTAAGCCATTATATATCATTGCAAAGTTATCATCCGGCACTATGGGTATTGCAGCAAAAAGTCGTAATGTTTCCATTCTGAGTACTTTGAAAAAGTATGCAAATATCCGTAGAAATCTGATTAAAATATTTCTATTCCTTAAAGAAATTTATCTATTTTTGCATACCCATTAAGTTTATCATGGGGCGTTAGCTCAGTTGGCTAGAGCGTTAGACTGGCAGTCTAAAGGTCAGGGGTTCGACTCCCCTACGCTCCACAAATAAAGCCTGTAAATACCTTGTTGTTTACAGGCTTTATTATTTGATAATAAAATCATTACTTTAGTGTATTAGCAGGCTAAAGCAGCATTGTTAAATGTTAAGTGATTCTATTTGTCCTTTTCTTTTCTCTTGGGTTTATCGTAACTTTAAGCATTTAATACATCTTTAAACTTCTCAATTCCTCTTCCCAAGTCACTCATTAGTTGGAATACTTTCATACTAGTAAAAAGAAACAAAACAATAACACCAATAATAATAGCTGGTATTAATGCGATTTTTCCTGAAAAAATGCCTGAAGGAATGTTGTTAAAGATTATTGCATATACAATAACAATATTTATGGAAGCTTATAATAACCAATGGGCTAATTTATCTTGATCGGAGTATCCATGCCTCCGGATTCTGAAGAACCTTTCCTTTCCATAGCTCAAAATGAATAGTCGTCTTACCATTTTCATCTGTTTCAATAGAGCCGATCCGTTGCTTTGTTGATACTTTATCTCCTTTCTTCACACTTATCTGGCTCAGGTTGGAATATACCGTCAGGAATTCACCATGCCTGATGATAATTACATTATTGTAATTAGGCAGTTTGATGGTTGAAGTAACTTCTCCATCAAATATTGCACGTGCACTTGATCCGGCAGAAGTAGTAATATCGATACCGTTATTTTTAGTCTTAATTCCTTTGAGCACAGGATGTGGATGTTCACCAAAGGTGGCAGATACCACACCTCTTTCAGTGGGCCAGGGAAGTTTTCCTTTATTACCTGCAAAGTTTGATGAAAGCTTTATTTCAGAAGGGGTAAGTCCGAATACATTAGCAGCCGTTGGTTTAGTTCCTGCCTTTTTAGCTGTTTCCCTTGCTTTTTTAAGCTCTGCTGCTATTAATTTTTGAATGGATTGTTCCAGTTTCTTTGCTGATCTTTCATCTTCGCGAAGTTTCTTTAACAATTGCCGTTCTTTTTGCGTCAGTTGCCGAACCGTCTTGTCCTGTTCACTCTTCTCCCTGGCAAGTTTCTGTTTTTCACTTTCTTCAGATGATTTTAGGGATTGTTTATCAGTCTTTTGCTTTTGTAGCAAGGAAACTTTTCCAGCTAACAGTATTTGTGTTTCTTTGATTACCCGTACTTGGTTTTTACGGTAACTGCTGTATTGCTGGAAGTATTTAAGACGCTGATAAGCCTGGTTAAAATTCTTAGCTGAGAAGATGAACATAAGCCTGGTATAGGAGCTTCTGTTTTTTTGTGCAGAGTATATCATCCGCGCATATTCATCCTTTAGGGTCTTGATGTTGTTAGTAAGCTCTTCAATAGTATCATTAGTCTGCTGAATCCTCATGTCGAGGCTTGATATCTCTCCATTGATAGCATTGATCAGTTCCTGACGCTTTGAAATTTTCTTATTCAGAAGGACTACCTGGTTTAAGGAAGCCTGCTTGTTTTTTTTGGTTTCCGATAACAGTTTATTGGTATAGGAAATATCTTGTTCAATCTTTGCTTTACGGTTTTGTAACTGGGTTTTCTTATCCTGGCTCTTTGCTTCAGGTACTGCGGCATAAGTCAATGCTAACAGAAGTAAAAGGAAAACTTTCATGCTCCGTGAGCTAAGAAAGGTTGTCATATTTTCAGTTGATTAGAATTTATTGATACGCGTGTACTTTTCAGGTATTTTAAAAGGGAATTGTAAAATATCACTAAGTACTACTTTTGAATATTCAATATTTATTGAAGTCTTTTCCTGATCGGTTTCAACATCAAAGATAATATCTGTCGGTATTAATTGTCCACTAATATTTTCATGGCTATATTTAGCTTCTGCAGTTCTATTTGAGGGACTAATTTCACGTACTAATATTCTGGTTATTTTAAAAGTTTCAGGATTAAGCCATATGTGTTGTATAGGAATGTTAACCTCCTCGTTGTTCCTGATGTACTTCTTTAACTTACGCCTGTTAGTAGTTACAAGTTTGTACTCTGCATTATCAATACTCCCTTTAAACGAAGTGTTTTCGTACCTTGAAAAATCATTGCCGGTAAGAAAAGACTGGAGCATGTCAAAGTCAAGCGTGCTGTTGATCAGGTGATTAAAATAGCTGAAAGGTCCAATGAAATAGGTATTATCAATTCGGTTAATGTACTTGATGGAATCATTGGTAACCAAAAACCTGACCATTTCAATACCCATCATGGGAGAAACTGATATCCAGATTAAACTGTCGTGTTGAATGCGTATCTGACCGCTGATAGGAGTTGACTTTTTATTCTGATTGAAGGTAGCATCAAAATGTGCAGAAAAATAATTATAGTTAAGCTCGTTATCCTTCAGACTGTTAAAAAGATATTCTGTTCCTTGCTCTTTGAGCGGTTCTCTGATTGTTTTACGGGTGGTACTGCAGGATGAAAATACCGCTGCAACCATCAATACTATTGTTAAGAAAAGTAAGGCACTGCTCCTATTCATATAATTTACCATCTTTTACTTTTGCAGGCAGGAATTTAGATCCTTCCCCTAATGCGGCAGCTTTTTCCCACCATTGTTTCGCTTCATCCACCCGGTTGAGTCGGTATAATATATCTCCATAATGTTCCAATTGAACAGCATTGGGTTGTGATTCCAGTTGTAATGCTTTTTCCATATACACTAAAGCATTGGTAAAGTCGCCTTTCTTATAGAGTACCCAGGCATAGGTATCAAGGTAAGTAGAAATATCAGGTGAAAGTTCATTGGCTTTCTGTATTAAACTTACTGCTTTATCCAAATCCTTGTTTTCAAGTGCCAGGTAATAGGCATAGTTATTAAGCACTACAGCATTCTTCGGATCATATTTTATGGAATTTTCATAAGCATTGAACGCTTCCTGGATTCTATTAGCACCATGAAAGGCATCGCCAAACAAGCTATAAAACTCAGCCATTAACTGGTTATTGTTAAATACAAGTTTTATCCCGGTATTTAGTGATTTTATGGCATTATCATAATTTTTGAGCATCATATTGGCAATAGCATTAAAGTAGTACGGCATGGGTTGTACCGGAAAGAGTTCTATTACTCTATTACTTTCAATGACCAGGCTATCATAATTATTCATCAAAGCATTTATACGCATGATGTTTTCCCATACTTCATACTTACCGGGATCAAGTTCGCTTACCTTTTTGAACAAATCAAGAGCAGGTTGATATTCTTGTATGGTAGCAAGCATCTCCGCTCTGAATGCCAGCACCTGCGGATCATAAGGATGCTGATCAGCAAGGATGGCTGAGAGTTCAAGGATATCTTTATCCATACCTTCATAATTACCTGTCTGTGAGTAATAGGTACCCAGAATTTGCATCTTGGTACCTGCATCCAGGTATTGGTTAGCAAAACCTTTTTTAAGGGCCAGTATGGATTTTTTCAGATCACCTTGTTTTCTGTAGAAATCAGCAAGTGAAATGTTTATGTATGGATTTTCAGGATCAATGGTGAGGATCTTCTCATAAGTATTTAGTGCCTTGTCCTGCATTCCGTTCGTAATGTAAAACTCTGCAAGCAATGACTGTATCCGGCTGTCCCATTCATTGGCAGTGGCTAACTTTTCAATTTCTTCAAGCGCTTTTTTCTTTTTTCCCGTTGCCAGATATATTTGGTGCTTACGTAAAGAGATCTCTTCACTGATACCCTGCTTTGCCTCAATATCATCATATATTTTTATTGCCTCCTGAGGCTTATCCAACTTAATCCATGTATTAGCCAATTCCAATGCATAAGAACGATCAGAGGGATGTTTCTGATGCAATAGTTCATAGATTGAACGAGCCTCATTAAATTGAGAGTTTTGAGTATAGACCGTTGCCAGGGTAATACAGTACCATACATTGTTTGGGTCTAATTCATATGCCTTTGCCAGATTAGAAATAGAATTTTTAATGTCCCTTTGCTGGTAATATAACAGCCCAAGTTCATACCAGGCTGCATCATGAGCAGGGTCAAGCTC
>Ga0172378_10003608_pt1 | contig 14551 bp, 17 predicted proteins | sample GrowelOW332metaG_FD_119755 | JGI IMG/M metagenome (GOLD analysis project Ga0172378, IMG submission 119755) | Groundwater microbial communities from an aquifer near a municipal landfill in Southern Ontario, Canada - Pumphouse #3_1 metaG | ecosystem: Environmental > Aquatic > Deep subsurface >... | reverse complement strand
GTATTTTATTTAGAGTGTCTTATTTTAAAAAGAGAATAAATTTAGAAGTAAGTCATGCTTTAACAGATGGGACAGGTACTGAAATTTTTCTTAAAAGTTTAGTAGCTAATTACCTAGAAAAAAAACATAATTTAAAAGATATTGAAGTTTTAGATACTAGTAGTACTAACGAGAAAAGTGATGATAGTTTTCATAAATATTATAAGAGAAGCAAAAGAACCATTTATGAAAACAAGAAGAAAGCTCATCACATAAAAGGTAGAATATACCCCGAAGATCATATAAAAATTATTGAAGGATTAATGCCTGTTAAAGATGTATTAGCTTTATCAAAAAAATATAATACGACTTTAACAGTATATTTAACTAGTCTACTTATTGAAAGTATTGGACTTAATATGTCTATTAAGGAAAGAAAAAATCCTATATATATTACAGTTCCGGTTAATTTAAGAAAGTATTTTCCATCTGATACAGTAAGAAACTTTTTTAATACTATATCAATTGTGTATAAAATAAATGAAGAAATTAATTTTGATGATATAATTCAGGAAGTAGCTAAACAGTTTAAGAAGAACTTAACAAAAGAAGTTATTGATGAAAAAATGAATGCGCTAGCAGCTTTAGAGAACATATTTATTATTAGATTGATACCAATAATTATAAAAGATTTAGTATTAAAATATTCATATAAAATAAGTAGAAAGTATCATACTATGACATTATCCAATATCGGTATTATAACTATGCCTAAAGAACTTGATAAATATATTGATTACTTTGATGTATTTACTAGTACTGACGGTATACAAGCTTGTATGTGTACTTATGGAGATAACTTAACTGTATCATTTACATCACACTTTATAAGTGCTGAAATAGAGAAAGATTTCTTTAGAAAGTTAAGTTCTAATAATATAAATATTCAAATAAATACAAATATAGTGGAGGAAGATGAAGAAGATGAAGAGATGTTATAAATGTAATGTTGATGTTAACTCTAGTCTAAATAAATGTCCACTTTGTCAAAATGAGATAGAATCCGGGAAAACAGAAAATAGTGTTTTCCCATTAATACCAACTATTTATAAAAGCCACAATTTACTTTATAAAATATTATCTTTTATATCAATATTTGGGGCAATCGTATGCCTAGCTATTAATAGTATTGTCAGCAAAGAAATAAGCTGGTTTTGGTTTGTAGTAGCTGGAATATTATGCTTTTGGATTACTTTAATAACTGCTGTAAGAAGAAGAAATCATTTTATGAAATTACTTTTTACGGAATTTAATTTTATTATTATTATAACTATATTATGGGATTATTTTACAGGATGGCGTTTATGGTCAGTTAATTATGTTTTGCCATTTATATGCATTTCATATATTATAGCAATGTTTATAATGCGTATATTTTTTAAATATTATATAAAAGATTATATTATATATATTACGCTTAACTGCCTAATTGGAATAATACCATTATTTTTATTATTATTTAAAGTAGTAACAGTAACTTGGCCATCAATGATTTCAGGTTTAATAAGTATTCTTGTGGTTGCGTTACTTGCTATCTTTAATCGTAAAAGTTTTACTAAGGAGTTAACACGTAGATTTCATTTTTAGGGGGATTTATGGAAAATGAAGAAATAAAATTTACAAAAACATACTGTTCACATACCCAAACTTATGATCTTGAATTTGATAAAAATGGTAAAATATTAAGATTTATTTTTGGTGGTAATGGTGATTTATGTATTGACTTATTTTCAGATGGAGAAGATAATAGCTTTGAAATAACTAAAGAAAATAATGAAATATATAAATTATTTGATAAAATGTTTAATTCTATATCTAATTGTCAAATAGTAGAAGATTTTGATTTTGATATAGAAATGGGATTTAATCCTGCTGATGAAACAAATAAAGAAATAAAAAACAGTCAAATTTATAAAGAATTATTTTTTAAAAATAGTATTAATTATCACAGTGATAATTATGTATATGAAGAAGCTACTATTTTAAAAATAGAACAATCTCAAGATAAATATATTTTAAATTTTATATCAAAAGAGAAAGATATAATGCCATTTATTGAAGTCACTAATAGTGGTAGTAGGTATGGTTTATTACATATACCATTTATGTATTTATATAATGATTTATGTAAGATAGATCCTGATTATCATCAAATTGATATAGAGGAATATGCTTACGTAAAAAAAATGAAGTTAAGATAGGGGGAAACCTCTTTTCTTATAGCTAGGAGTAATAAATATGGATAAAGAAGTATTTGATATATTACATGAAAATAATATAAAGTACGATATAGTACAGCACCAAGCTGTTTTTACAGTAGAAGAAGCGCTTAAACTTGTACCTGAAATTGATGGTATAGGTTGTAAGAATTTGTTTTTAAAAGATAATAATAAAGTGTATTATATATATGTTTTATTAGAAAATAAACGCGCAGATTTTGAATGTTTAAGTCATATATTAGGTGTAGAAAAAATTAAATTTGCATCAGAAAAAGAATTATATGATAAAACAAAATTAATGCGTGGGAGTGTAACACCATTGGGTATTATTAACAATGAAGCAAAAGATATTATTGTGTTATTAGATAAAGAATTAATGAAGAAAAAAGTATTAATGCATCCTAATATTAATACTAAGACAATATCAATAAGTTTTGATGATTTAATTAAAGTTATTGATAGTGTAAAAGGAAAATATAGAATAGTTTAGAGGTTAGCCATGAATATATTTAAAAGAAAACAACTTAGTAGAGTAATTGAAAGTATTGGCAGAGCTGCAAATTTTTCAGATAGTGAAATTGATGAAAAAATAGAAAAGTATACCATTTATGATAATTATGAAAAAACTTTAAAAGATCTTACTTGTGAACTTTATGAGAGGTTTTATATTAAAGATAACGCTTTATGCAATTATAGTTTAGATATGATTAAAAATATTGGATTTAATTATTTTTCTTCTCAGGAAGAAATGATTAAATATGCTACCAAGCAAATAAATAAGAAAAAACATAAAGTTAGTTTATGTTCAAAACAAAATATCAAGAATATTAATAAGAATTTAAAGAAATAATATATATTAAAAGAGTATTTTAAAGGAAAAACTGTTAATAATAGATTATAGAGATAAATTTAAAATAAAAAAAGAGTAGTAATTAAAAATTCTATTTTTTTTTATAATTAAAATAAGAGTGGGAGAATATTTATGAATAGTCAAAATAATGAAAATCTTAATAAATCAAAAAAACTTGTTGAAACGCCTTTATCATCTACTATCCCTGGACCAGAAGAACCTAAAAAACATAAAAAGAAAATAATTATATTATTAATAGTTTTATTAATTACTGTAGTTTTTGTTGTTACAGCGGTTTATGTTATCTCAAATATTATAGATAAGCAAAATGATACTGCTGGTAATAAAAATGAAGAAGTTAAAGAAGAGGTACCCGAAAATACAAATACAAAAATTGTTTTTGGTAACGAAATTACAGTTAATGGACCAGGTGCAACAGTAGAAGGAAGCAATATAACTATTACATCAGCCGGAATTTATGAAGTAAGTGGCGATACAACTGATAGTAACATAACAATTAATGCGCCATCAAAAGAAGTTACACTTATACTTGAAGGTACAAAGATAAAATGTACAAATGGTCCAGCTATAAAAGTTTTGGATGCATCACTTTTAACTATAACTTTGAAGGATGGAACGGTAAATTATTTAGAAGATGGTGGAACATTAGAAAATGCTGCTGTTATATTTTCTAACGCATCCTTAATTATTAATGGTACAGGTTCTTTAGAGGTGACAGGTTCTGTAAAAAAAGGAATATTTGTAGAAAACAAAGATATAACAATCAATTCAGGGAAAATAAAGATTAAGTCATTAGAAGATGGAATAAATGCAGGCGGTATTATTACTATAAATAGTGGTACTATTTATATAAATGCGTCTATTTGCGGATTAAATGCAGTTAAAAGCATTATAGTAAATAATGGTCAAATTTATGTAATAGGTGGTAGCTCAGCAATTAATGCTGGAATAAATAGTGAAGGTATATATCAAATTAATGGTGGCTCTGTAGTAGAACTAGCTAGTAACATAACAATTTTACCTCATGAAGATAGTAAACAAAAAACGATGCTATTTAATTTAAATGCCCCTATATCTAATGATGATATATATACATTAACAGATGATCAGGGGAAAGAAGTTATTTCTTTTGCAGTTAAAAAAGATATTAAAACAATAACAATAAGTGCTCCTAATTTAATAAATGCAAAATATAATTTGTATTCAGGTGTTAAACCTGTAAGTGTGACAGAATATGGTATATATCCAAATGGCGAAATAACTTTAGGAACAAAAATAACAATAGATAATAATAGCGATTTTAATATAACTATGACAAATAATTGGTTTGGTAGTTCTAGCAATAATAAAAAATAAATGAATATTAGAATTTAAAATAAGATAAACAAAAGTTTATCTTTTTTAATTTCTTTACTATATAAATCTTTATATGTGATAAAATACTAATATCAGGAGTGATAGTATGAAAGAAAAAAAATATGGCGAAAAGAAGTATTTATTGACAAAAAAAACTATTTTAAAAATAGTTGTGCTTGCTTTTATTCTTAGTATTTTATTATATTTTGGAATTAATTTATTTAATAAAATTTCTAATGAAAAGAGTATTGATATTAACGGTTTAAAAAAACTAAACAATTTAGATGTAGAATCTTATGATGTTAAAGCATTAAGTTTAGAATTTAATGATGATGAAATTATAGCTGCTCCAATTTCATATAACCCAGAAGATGAAACAGTCACAACTACCATGTTTTATATAACAAGTAACACTAATTTTTATAAAAGAGTAATTAATAATACTATAAATGGTGATGGAGAAACTTTTTCAACTCTTGATTATGAAGTCATAACTCGCTCTGATTTACAAGAAATAATAGATGAAGAAAAAGATGGAATTCTTACATATTTTTGGGTTAACGCTAGTAATGAATGTTCAGATATTTTAATTTCTTACGAATAAACAAGATTATTGTCTTGTTTTTATTTATATATATTGATTTATATAGTATAATTAAGATAGGTGATGGTATGGACATAGGAAAAACTTATTTCTTTAAAGATGGTCAAGTTAAATTTATTAATTTAACCATAACTGAAGAAGAATTAGATGCAGCATGCGCTGAAGTAAATACACAGATGAGAATTCCTTTAGTTAGTAGTGAAGAACATGGTTTTAATCCAAATGTTAATCATACTAATACAAGTACACTCGAAATATATAATCAATATATAAAAGCGGGTTATTCAGTAATAAGATATTGTAGAATTTTTGATATGGATTATACAAATGCTAATATAACACTATCTACAAAGTGTGATTGTGTAGTGTCCTTAAAAATAACAGTGGAAGATGCTTTTAATATTCAATCTATATTTGAAAGTTTAGAGCCTAAAAAAGCCTTTGATAAAGGTTATGTATACAATATTAATAGGAATATGTTCAATGAAATAGATTATGATTATTATGATCCTAGTCAAAATAGGGGAATACTTTCTTCTGAAATACTTCCATATTTTTTGAAAGAAAAAACTGGCAAATTATCTTTGGAAGAACAAGAAGTATTTAATACATATCGTAATTTTGATTTAGAAAAGTTATTAACTTATGATATTCCTAAAGAATATAAATTAAATAATGATAATGCTGGATTGATAGTAATATCACCAGATAATATTTATGCGAGCACTTGTAAAAGGATGCAACATAAGGCTGAATTGAATATGATTTTAGGGCATATTAGACCTGATATTGATTCAAACTCAGATATAATGGAGTATACTGAAAAAAGTAGAAGCATTATTATTCAGGTTTGCAAAGGTGAATTAATAATGTGGTTTCCAAGACATATAAAAAAATATCAGGCAGATCAAATAAGGACTTTAATAGAAGCCATAAAACAAATAAATAGTAGATCAAAAGAGGATGTTATTGTATCAGCATCAGAATGTTTTAATGGAAAATTTGTTTCAGTAGTTGAACCAAATTACACATCTGACTCAGATGAAAATAACCAGTCTCTTGATGATTTAAGTGAATATATAGATAATATAAATAGAAATGTTGTTATTAAGGGAAGTAAAATAATGTAATAATAGTTTTAATTTATAATTTTAATTTATTTTAGGAGATTATAGAATGGTAGAGATATTTTTAATTAGTTTAGGACTAGCTATGGACTCTTTTGCAGTAGCAATATGCAAAGGTTTGTCTATGAAAAAAATGAATTATAAGAAAGCAATTATTATTGCAATGTATTTTGGAGTATTTCAAGCATTAATGCCATTAATAGGATACTTTTTAGGTGATACGTTTGATCATGAAGTTACAAGTATTGACCACTGGATAATTTTTGTATTATTAACTTTAATTGGTGGTAATATGATTAAAGAAGCCTTCTCAAAAGAAGAAGAAAAAAGTAACGATAAAACGGATTTTAAAACGATGATTGTTCTTGCAATTGCAACAAGTATAGATGCGCTTGCTATAGGTATAACATTTGCTTTTTTGAAAGTTAATATTCTATTATCAGTATGTTGTATTGGATTAACAGCTTTTGTATTATCATTTATAGGTGTTAAAATAGGAAATGTATTTGGTGACAAATACGAAAAGAAAGCTACTTTAGCAGGGGGTTTTATATTGATTTTAATAGGTATTAAAATACTATTAAATCATTTAGGTATTGTATAAATATTATTTAAAAAATACATTAACTTTTTAATTTGTTAATGTATTTTTTTATGCACTTTAAAGTAAGATCACTTATTGTATGTTCAATCTTTTCAGTTTCACTTAAAATATTACTTTCCTCCACACCGAGGTATCTTAATAACTCTTCGACAGTGTTATGTCTCATAAGTAATTTTTTGCCAAGTATTTTGCCATCTTTTTCTAAAACTATAACATCGTATTTTTTATATTTTAATAAATTCATTTCACTCAGTTTTTGAATCATTTTTGTAGCGGATGGTGGTTGAACATTTAGATTATTTGCTAGTTCTTGAATTCTAGTATAGCCATTTGTTTTAGAAAGTCTATATATCATTTCAATGTAATCTTCCATAGAAGCTGTTAGTTCTCTATCCATGTATTCCCTAAATGTATGAAATTTTTCTTCGTTCATTAGTAGTTCTCCTTTATAAAAATTATGTATTTGGGCTATTTCATATTACAAATATAAAGAATTTTCATAAATTATATTGAACTAAAATAGTTAGTTTAGACTAAATTTAGGAGATATTAAAATGAAAGTCAAAAGTTTCAAGCAATTGTTAAAATATTTAGGACCAGCTTTTATTGTTAGTGTTGCATATGTTGACCCTGGTAATTTTGCTACAAATATAACAGGTGGTTCCAAGTTTGGTTATAATTTATTATGGGTTATTCTATGCAGTAATCTTATGGCTATATTTATCCAAGTAAATTCTGCAAAATTAGGTATAGCTACTAATAAAAATCTATCAGAAAAATGTCGCGAAGAATTTTCTGAAAAGACGAATGTTTTTTTGTGGATAGTAGCATTAATTGCCTCTATTGCCACAACAATGGCGGAATTTTTAGGTGGAGCTTTGGGTTTATATTTGTTATTTGGTATTCCACTTACTATTGCAGGAGTGCTAACATGTATTATTACCTTCCTAATTGTATATCTTGAAAAATATGGACAAAGAGTTATAGAGATTGTGATTACAATTTTAATAGCAATTATATGTTTTGCTTATGGATTAGAAATATTTTTAGCAAAACCAGATTATGTACAAATTGGTATTCACACATTATTACCAACATTAAATAATTCTGAAGCATTATTAATTGCTGTAGGAATGCTTGGAGCAACCGTTATGCCACATGTAATATTTTTACATTCAAATTTAGTTAAAGTCCGAAATTGTGGTTTAAAAACTTTTAAGGAAAAGAAACTTCATTTAAAAATGGAAAAAATAGATATTATAATTGCCATGAATATAGCTTTTATTGTAAATGCAGCCATGGTTATAGTCTCAGCGGCTGTATTTTATAAACAAGGTATAATTGTGGATACAATTGAAAAAGCTCATATATCACTTGAACCATTACTTGGAAGTTTATCAAGCAGGGCTTTTGCTATTGCTCTTTTAGCTAGCGGATTTTCTTCATCAGCAGTTGGCACAATGGCAGGGGAATCAGTAATGGATGGTTTTATTAATATTAAACTATCAAATAATATAAAAAGATTAATAACAATGATACCTGCTATGTTAATAATCGTAATAGGGGTTAATCCTATGAAAGCTTTATTATTAAGTCAGGTAAGCCTTAGTTTTGCTCTTCCTATGGCTATAATTCCTTTACTCATAATAACTAGTAAAAAAGATATTATGAAAGAATTTGTTAATTCTAAATTAGTAATAATTATAGGAACGATTATTGCATCAGTCATAATTTTATTAAATATGCTACTGTTGTTATTAACATTCATTTAATCTTTTATATATAATAACTTTAAAAAGAATTGACGTTACTAAACTATAGTGTTAGAATAAATAACAATTATGGAGGTTAGTATGGAAAAAATGGAAAAAATAGAAAATGTCTTAAGATTTTATATTTTAGCTACTTCATTAAAAGACAAAATAAGATCTGGTGCTAAAATATGGCACATAAGTAAAGATAGGCTAGAGAGTGTTGCCGAGCATATTTATGGAAGTTGTATTTTAGCTATTGTTGGATTCTGAATATGATTTTAATATTAACATAGATAAAGTAGTTAAAATGCTAGTTATTCATGAATTTGAAGAAATTACTATTGGTGATTTAACGCCTTTTGATAATATAACAAAAGAAGAAAAAAATTTAATTGGTCAAAGAGCTGTTGCTAGATTTTTGGATGGAATAGTAAAGCAAGAAGAGTATTACCAATTAACTTTAGAATTTAATCAAAAAGAAACAAATGATTCTAAGTTTGCTTCATATATTGATAAATTAGAACTTATACTTCAAATGAAATTATATGAAGAACAAGGTTATTCTGATATGTATAGTGAAGAAAATAAAGATTTATTAAAGGCAGGCTGGATTCAAAAACTTATGAATAATGGAGCAAAAACAATATCAGATTTATTTGTTGATTATCATAAACCTAGTTTTAATGGTAATGAAGTATTTGATTCTATTACTGATTATGTTAGGGATAATAATATTCAAGAGAGTATTCAAAAGAAAAAAACAAAAGATACAAAAAAGTATTAATATAATTTAATACTTGATGAATCTATAATAATATAAAAAAATAACAAGTAGTATATTCCTACTTGTTATTTTTTGTTTTAATAGTTTTTCTTTTTTTATGGTAAAATATAGCAATTATAATAATAAATAATATTCCTAAGACAATTACTGTTATTTTTGAGTATGTATCAAAAACAGCGGCAACAGACTCCCAATTTTCACCAACAATACTTCCTAGAACTACTAATACAGTATTCCATATTGCAGAACCAACCGTAGTGTAAACTAAGAATTTACTCATCTTCATTTCACTCATACCAGCAGGTATAGAAATCAAGCTTCTAATTACTGGAACAAAACGGCAAAAGAATACAGTTTTGTTACCTTTTTCATCAAACCATTTATCAGCTTTTTCAATATCCTTTGGTTTTAAAAATAATATTTTTCCAATCTTACCTGAAACAATTTTTTTTAATCGCTCTTTATTCAATATTTTTCCAATATAATATAAAACAATTGCTCCTAATAAACTACCTAAAGTAGCTGCAATAATAACACCAACTATAGTTAAACTACTATTAGGCATCTTTGTCATAAAACCACCAAAGGTTAAAATTATTTCTGATGGAATAGGTGGAAAAATATTTTCTATAGCTATTAGTAGTAATACTCCTAAATAACCAAATCTATTTATTATATTTAATATTAATGCTTGCATAAAACTCTCCTTATCATACGAGAGCATTATAACATAAAATTTCTATTCTTTTCAACAACAAGTATCTAAAATGATATTATGACTACTTTATTAGCAACATTTCATTAATAAACATATAGTTATTCATATTTCTTTTTATATAAATTTAATTGGTTTGCAACTTGCTTTTCACAATCGTTTCTTCTTTTGAACTGGTTATAATATAAATAATATCTTGTTTCATAATCTTCAAGAAGCAAATCACTTAATTTATCAAATAATTCTTCTTCACTTAAATCTTCAGTATAAACAGTTTTATGAGCTAAATTATATGTACTTTCAGAATTAATAATACTGTCATTCAGTGACTTCCAACCACCACGTTTATTTAAAATATTCATTGATTTATCATAATCTTTAGATGGTAGTAATAAAATTGTATTGTTATATTCAGATAATTTATTTTGAACTTTTGTGAAATTATCTTTATTTTCAAATAGAGTATGACTAGCCCCAAAACAAACTGCTTGCATTTTATTTGAATTATCTAAGTTTTCTAGAAACCAAAAGATAAATGCAACCATAAAGGTTTCCCATTCTTTTTTAAGTAAAGCTTTATCTTTAAAACTTTCAATATATTCATATATATCAGTTGAATTAATATTGTTCTTTAATTTGTATTCTTTAAAAGAATCATTTATATATAAATCAGCTGAATAGTAGGGTATATTATAAGTTGATGAAAACCATCTTGCCATTGTTGATTTACCAACTGCTGAAGGACCAATAAATATAATACTTTTCTTAGCTTCATTTTTTTCCATATTATCACCTGATATATTATAATACAATATTATTTATATTAAAAGGTTATTATATTATAATCACTATGTATGTTTAAATACAATTTTTTGAATTCATATTGTGGTATACTTATAAAAGATGGAGGTATTTAATATGAGTAAATTATTAAAAATTTATATTACAGTTCTATGTGCCGTATTTTTACCTATTATTACAGTTAAAGCTTATTCAAGTGATGATTACACTATAGTAGTTCCAAACACTTATACTGAAAATCCTGCTAATGTTTTTGTTAAGCAGGATGGTAATAATTTTAATATTCAAATAACACCAAATGAAACAGGAAAGTTTTATTATAATGATGATTTCTTAGATCAGATTACGGGTTCAATTATAAATGATATGGACTTATATATTGATGAAGTTAAAGAGAAAGTAAAAGAACAATATAAGGGTATTTTAACTGAAAAACAAGTAGATGATTATATAAGTACTATTAAATTTAATGGAATAGTGTCTAAGGAAGTTACTACATTTACTAAGAATAACTATCCAGTTTTCCATTATGTAATGAATTGTACATTAGGTGAGGCTAACTATAATGTTGAATTATATCAATTAGCTTCCGATAAAAGAATATATACAATTACTATAACTGGTGTTGACGATACTTATCGTACTTCTGACGAAGTTAAACAAATTCTTGATTCATTTACAATAACTAATTATGTTGATGCAAGTTCAAGTGAAAATGAATATAACCTAGACAAATTAACTTCATTTATTAAAACAAGTTGGGGCGTTTCACTTATTACTGGAATACTGGTTATTGTGTCAGCAACTGTTGTTTCTCTTTACTTAAAAAAGCAAAAAAAAATTAAGAAAATATAAAAATTGTTAGTAAAATAATTATGGAGGTGGTATTATGTTAGGACATTTTGGATTTTCATATATTGGTTTAATTTATTTATTAATGTTATTTATACCAAATATTATATGGACTAAAAATTTGCCTAAAGATTATGATAAGGTTGTAGTTAATGAAAATAAAATATTGCTATTATTTGAAAAAGTTGGTCTAGTATTAGTAACATGCTGTGCTGTTATGTTTAGCGATTTTAATATTAATCACGTTTCTCTATGGAGTATATTTTTAATTATATCTTTTATAGTAATGATTATGTATGAAATTAATTGGTTACAATATTTTTCAAGCAATAAATCTTTAAAAGATTTTTATAGTAGTTTTCTAGGTATTCCAGTAGCAGGTGCAACATTACCTGTTATAGTTTTTTTCTTGTTAGGTGTTTATGGAAAGAATATATTGCTAATAATATCTATAATCATATTGGGTGTTGGTCATATTGGCATTCATTTACAGCATTTAAAAGAGATTAAAACGAATAATATGAATATTTAGAGAATAGTATATAATTTGCTATTCTTTTTCTCTTGGTTATACTATAATGGATATATGTTGTATAAATGACATGTATATATAGTTTTATTAAAAGGATGGGATATGTTAAAATGGGAAAAGTTAATGATTTTATTGATAAAATGATATCAAGTTTAAAAATTAAAATAGAAGATAAAGATAAACCATGGTTAAAATTTTACGAAGATATGCCTGAGCATATAAGATATTTTGATGGCAGTATATATGATGCATTTAAAGAAACAGCCTTAAAATATTCATCAAATTTTGCATATGAGTATTTTTTAAGGAAAACTACATATAAAGATTTATTGAGAAAAATAGACAGGGTAGCTAAAGCCTTAAAACAATTTAATATTGTAGAAAATGAATGTGTAACTATATGTTTACCTAATACTCCAGAAGCTATAGAACTTATTTACGCTTGTAATAAGATGGGATTAATAGCAAATGTTGTTCATCCATTATCTTCAACAGCAGATATTCAAAGAGCAATTGATGAAACAAATAGTTCTATATTATTTTGTTCAGATGTATCAATGCCAAAAGCAAGAAATATTAAGATTGACAATTTTGTGGTAGTTCCTGTTAGTAATGAATTAGATGGCTTTCTTAAGGTTGGATATAATTTAAGAAATAGATTAAATTTAACACTTGATGAAAATATGCTTTTTTGGAGTGAATTCTTAAGTAAAAGGACTCCAAATAAAGATACATATGTTAAAAGAACAGAAAATGATCCAGCCTTAATTATATATAGTGGTGGAACAACGGGTAAACCTAAAGGAATAATAATATCTAATTTGAATTTAAATGCTATGGCACAGCAAACAAAATATGTTTGTAAAGAAGTAATTGCTGGTCAATCAGTTTTATCAGCACTACCACTTTTTCATGTATTTGGATTTGCTGTTTGTATTCATGTACCTTTATTAGCTGGAATGAAGTGCATTTTGATTCCAAAACTAGATACTAAAAATATTAATAAAGTTTTAAAAAGAAATAAACCAAATGTTTTACCAGTAGTACCAACTTTATTAGGGATGATTATTAAAGATAAAAATCCAGGAGCAAACGGATTTAAAGATATTAAGACTATTGTTTGTGGAGGCGATTATTTATCACCAGAATTAAAACAAAAAACTGAAACTTATTTTCGTGAACATGGAAGTAAGGCTTTGGTTCAAGTTGGGTATGGACTATCAGAAGCAACTGGTTTTTGCTGTGCTACATATCCCAATCTTAATGATGAAAAAGCTCTTGGTATCCCAAATTCAGATACTGTAATTAAAATATTTGAACCAAATACGGATATTGAAACTGCAACTGGTAACATTGGTGAAATATGCATTAATGGACCAACAATAATGATGGGCTATATAAATGAAGATTCTGAGACTAAGAAAACAATAGTTTCACATAATGATGGTAAAAGTTGGCTTCATACAGGTGATTTAGGCTATGTAAATAAAGAGGGTATATTTTATTATTCATCTAGATTAAAAAGAATGATAATAAGTAATGGTTATAATATATATCCACTAGAACTTGAAGAAATAATATGTAAGAATAAATATGTAGATAGCTGTACTGTTGTGGCAATTCCACACAAAGTAAAAGGTCAAGTTCCTAAAGCGGTTATTGTACTTAAAAAAGGTATTGAATCAAATTCAAATATTAAACATGAAATCAGAAAATATTGTGAAGAGAATATAACAAAATATGCTCAACCACATGAATTTGAATTTAGAAATATGTTACCTAGAACAGCAGTAGGTAAGGTTGATTTTAAAGTATTACAAGAAAAATATGCAAATAACGGCTAAAATTATTTTGCAGAAAAATACCATTGAGTAATTTTTATTTATCTAATTTATATATTTATAGAAAAGTCAATTCAGTTTGCACTGAATTGATTTTATTTTGTCTATAAAGAGATAATTGTGCTAAACATTATATTTATATTAAATGTATTGTTGACTAATTATAGATAACCATCTATAATTAAATTGTAACATATATAGATAATTATCTATATAATATACTGGAGGTATATAATGGAATTAATAAAATACGCTGATACATTTAAAACATTATCAGATTCAAACAGACTTAGAATTTTATCGATGATTAATAAGGAAAATGAAATATGTGCTTGTAAAATTTTAGAACAATTGAACATTACGCAACCAACTCTTGTTTATCATATGAAAATGTTAATTGATGTTGGTTTAGTAAGTTGTTATAAAAAAGGAACATGGTGTATATACAAAAT
>Ga0172378_10003607_pt1 | contig 14551 bp, 16 predicted proteins | sample GrowelOW332metaG_FD_119755 | JGI IMG/M metagenome (GOLD analysis project Ga0172378, IMG submission 119755) | Groundwater microbial communities from an aquifer near a municipal landfill in Southern Ontario, Canada - Pumphouse #3_1 metaG | ecosystem: Environmental > Aquatic > Deep subsurface >... | reverse complement strand
GCAGCCTCGAGCCGGCCCATGTCGACGCCGTTGCCGGAGTTGCCGTTGTCACCGGTGAAGTCAAGCTGACCAATGTCATAGGTCAGCGGAACCTCTTTGCCGGGCTCGACGCCCACGGTCCGGTTGCGGTCGCAGACAATCTCCAGCAGGGCCTCGACATCGTTGTCGTCGAGGGCCTGAATTCCGCCCATGTCAGCGGCATCGGCCGAACCGGCCTGGATATCGGCCAGGATCTGATCCTTGGTCATGAGGACGCGCTTGCCGTCCCCCATTCTGGTATAGTATTCGTTAGCTGCCATCAAAATCCCTTTCTCAGAGGTCCTTTACTTTCGCTACGGTCTCGCTCGCAGAGTCACCGTAAACATCGGCGCCGATCTTGTCAGCGTACGCCTGGGTAACCGGGGCGCCGCCGACCATAACGACAACCTTGTCGCGCAGACCGGCATCCTTGAGCATAGAAATGACATCTCTCTGGACAGTCATAGTCGTGGTCATAAGGGCCGACATTCCGCAGAAGGTGCAGCCTTTCTTGACCTCGTCAATGAAGGTCTGTTTGGGCACGTCGCGGCCCATGTCGTGCACATCAAACCCGGCGCACTGCAGCATGGTCGAGCAAATGGATTTGCCGATGTCATGGACGTCGCCTTCGACGGTTCCCATGACGACAGAAGCCTTCTTGGCGGTGGTCTCCCCGCTTGCTTTCAGTTCGGGGTCGAGAATCGTCATGGCCTGCTTCATCCCGGCCGCCGCGCTCAGCACGTGCGGAAGAAACAGTTTGCCGCGTTCGAAAAGCACTCCGACCTGTGTCATACCGGCGGAAAGGCCGTCAATAATCTGAGTGGCGGACATTCCGGCTTTCCTTGCGCCCTCAACAGCTGCGGTGATGCCGGGCACTTTGTATGCCACCATCGCATCGTACAGCTCCTTGTTCTCCTTGGTAAAGTCTGTCATTTCTTTCTCCTCAGGCTGCAGTATCCCAATTTTCCAACTGCTGATTAAACATTACACCCCTGTTATTTAATGCTAACTCAAGTTAAAGCATATCATTAAATAGTAGTTTGTAAACGATTGAAAATTTAAAACGAAATGTTTTATATATTAGTTTAAAAAACATGACAAAATGGAATACCTTGAGCTATCAATCCGAACTCAGAATTACTTCTCTAATACGACAAAAAGTGACATTTTACGGTGATTTTTAGTCAATTTTCCCAAATATTTTCAAATTTTATAAAACTATACGTCGTTAATTAAGTTGAGCAATCATGTAAACACACATTTTGTGAACTGTTTTTACAGTATTTCACGCCCATTAATTGGATGTATGCAACATCCATCCAATAATTATGACCAACCGCATATTAACTGCACCACTCGCTTTTTTCGATTATGCACTATAATAATTCAGATTAAACAGTCGACAGACGGATTGCGTCCGAAGATTCCAGAAACAATCTTCCAATTGTGCTAATACTCCCCACAAATGCAATCGTTGATACCTTGCGCTGAGTATCTGTTGACTTCTCAACCAAGGCCGTCGATGTTCCTCCGACCGAACACCGACGGACGATATATTTTCCAGCTGGTTGCAAAATGTCAAGTATCAACGTTTCTATAGGACGGAGCATGGTTGACAAGAAAGACGACAAGAGCGCCGGCCAGAAACTGCAGGACACATTGTGCCTGCAGAACAAGGACCTCGGAACGATCGATGCCGATCTGCTCCAGAAGGCCCTGCCGTATGCTGAAGATTACAAACTGTTCCTGCGCAATAAAACCGAGCGGGAAATCGTGGACTACACACTCCCGATCGTAAAAAAGTTCGGGTATAAGGAATTCAAACTGGGCACCAGATACAAACCCGGCGACAAGGTGTTCTATAACAACCGCGGCAAGAACCTCATTCTCGTCACCATGGGTGAGAAACCTGTCGCCGACGGGGTCCGGATCAGTGTCGCCCACATAGACAGCCCGCGGCTGGACTTCAAGCCCAGCCCGCTGTTTGAGGCCGACGAAATGGCCTATTTTAAAACCCACTACTACGGCGGGATCAAGAAATATCAGTGGACCGCCATTCCGCTCTCCCTCCACGGCGTGCTCGTACTGAACAACGGGAAGACCGTGAAGGTACGTCTGGGCGAAGAACCCGGCGAGCCGCAGTTCTGCGTCACCGACCTGCTGCCCCACCTTGCACGGGAACAGATGACCAAGCCGATGAACAAGGCCATCGACGCCGAACAGCTCAACGTACTGGTCGGCTGCTGGCCGTTCAAGGACGACAAGGCTTCCCAAAAGGTCAAGCTGAACATTCTCGACATGCTGTTCAAGAAGTACGGCATCATCGAGAAGGACTTCCTGTCCGCCGAGCTTTGCGCCTGCCCGGCCTTCACTCCGACCGACCTCGGCCTTGACCGTTCGATGGTCGGCGCCTACGGTCAGGATGACAAGGTCTGTGCCTACGCCCAGTTCCGGGCAGAGACCGAGACCAAGCACCCCGAGTACACCTCGATGATGGTCTTCGCCGACAAAGAGGAGACCGGTTCCGACGGTCCAACCGGCATGCGGTCGGTCTTCTGGAAAGACTTCCTGGAGGATCTGGGCTCTGCCTGGGGCTGCGAGATCCGGCATGTGCTCCGCAAATCCCTCTGCCTGTCCTGCGACGTCAATGCCGCCATCGATCCGGCCTGGCCGGAAGCGTTCGAGAACAACAACTGCTCGTTCCTGAACTACGGTCCGGTCGTCTCCAAGTACACGGGTTCCGGCGGCAAATACTCCACGAACGATGCTTCGGCCGAGGTCATGAGTTTCCTGCGGAAGATTCTCGACGGCGCCGGGATCCAGTGGCAACTCGGCGAGCTTGGCAAGGTAGATGTGGGCGGGGGCGGCACGATTGCCGTCGACATCTCTGTCCACAACATCGACACGGTCGACATGGGCGTCCCGGTACTCTCCATGCACGCGCCCTTTGAGGTCACCTCGAAGGCCGACGATTACATGCTGTACCGTGCCGTGTACGAGTTCTTCAACTCCAAAGAGCCGAAGGATTTCTGATAAACTTCCCGGTCCGGGTCTCAGGCCCGGACCCCTTTTTCTCGGAACTGCCGGTCGAATCCTGCTGATTTCTTCTGCATCCAACCATGGCTGAACTCTTGTCCGCAGGCGCGGCAACGGGAATATCAGCCCGCAAGAGAAAGACAGCCGCCAGTAAAGTCCACCCCGGCCGGGTTTTCTGTTCACCGGTTCAAAACCTTCCGGAAACGGAACACCTATAATGACAAAACCGATCTCTCTGAAACCACATTTCGGATAGATTACGGGCATGGCCGATACCTATATTGACACGACATAATCGCGGCGGATGGCAGAAGTATCTCAGACTTCGGCCGCGATAAACCGTTATACGTTAGAACTTACGGTTTGTCACCAACGTAGATGTTGACCGCACCAAAGGTCTTGGAATGGACCTCTACGTGGACAAAACCGGCCTTTTCGAACTTGGCCGCCATGACCTTGCCGTGGGGGAAACCCTGGATCGAGGTGACCAACCAGTCGTAGGCTGGCATTTTGCCGTCGAGCTTCTCGCCGTGGTCATACTTACGGCCCATCTTCTGCACCCGGTTCCGTATATACCATTTGTAGAAGTAACGGACCACCCGGTTGTCCGGCGTCGCCATCTCGGCCACAACCGCCCGGCCGCCCGGCCGCAACACCCGGTACATCTCATCGATGGCCTGCTGCAGGTCGGTGACGTTCCGGAGCATGTAACCGGAAGTGACCAGGTCAAATGTGTCGGCGGCGTACGGCATCTTGAGCGCGTCGCCTTCGACGAACTCCACCAGCTTCGGCAGACTGCGCTCTTTCATCTTTGCGCGGGCGAGATCTAGCATCTTCGGCGTGATGTCCAGGCCGGTGACGCTGCCTTCGGGACCGGCATGCTGAGCTACCTGGAATGCTATCTCGCCGGTTCCGGTCCCCACGTCCAGGCACCGTCTGCCGGCGATCGGCCCGGCCAGTTTCATCATATACTCATGCCAGCCCTGGATCATGTGCATGGACATGATCTCGTTCATCTCGTCGTAATAATCAGAGATCTCGGTGAAAACATCTTTCACATAGGTCTCTTTGCCTTTGAATTGGGTGCCGTTCGGTTTAATCTTATCTTCGTTACCCATCTCAGATCATCCCCGCCAGATAGTAGCCTATCAAACAGCCGGCGACCAGCAGCACGCCGAAATGCCAGTTCAGTTTGAACGCCAGCGGCACTAGCAACCGGTTCCGGCCCGCGTCGGCGGGGGCCTGCCGGCTGTTCTGCCACATCACATACGCATCGTACAAACTGAGGAAGGCCAGAACACACGGCCACGGAGCCGCGCCGCAGACCAGGAGCACCGCCAGAATCGGGAAACTGACGGTGCAGGTGAAACGGTACCAGAACATGCTCGCCCGGTAACTCAAGTGCTGCGATTGGGTACCCACGTGTACCTTCCGGTCCTCGTAATAGTCGCGGGTCTCATTGCCTGCCAGCACTGCCGTGATCATGAATGCGTTCGGCAGCGAGAGCAGGAAAACCTCCCAGGAGAGCTGCCCGGACATAACATAGTAGGTACCGAGCGGCATCAGGACCCCCATCATGATGAAGACGCTGAACTGCCCGAGCCCGTGGTACTTGTAGGAGGGACCGACGGTATAGAGACTGGCACCGGCCAGGCCCAGCAGACCGAAGATCAAGATCCCCCAGCCGATATACCAGATGAAGACCAAGCCGCAGAGCGCCACGATAGCAAGACAGGCCGCACCGGCCCAGAAAACGCTTTTCGGGTTCAGCATGCCTGAGACCAGTTCCGGAGACCGGGACTCGTTGTCGACGGTATCGGCTCCTTTGATGTAATCGCCGTAGGTGTTGAGGATGTTAGCGGCCGACTGGAGCAGACAGCCGCAGATCAGGACCATCAGGAAGATCCACCAGCAGAAATTTCCGTCCTTGAAGGCCACCGCGCCACCGATGAGAACCGGAATCACCGCACCATGAAGTGTCCACGGTCTGAAGATGTTCGCCCAGCCCGGGGTCACCGGCTTTACATCTGCCATATGGGACAGCGGAAGGAAGGGCTGCACTTTAATGTAGCGCCCGCACCCTGACATAAAAATCTAATATCGTCATCCGCTGTCAGATGATGTGAAAGCGATCGACCTTCTCTGCAGCACGGCGTTCATGATGGGCGCAGCGCTGGTCCTGTCACTGATAACGAACGTCATGGGCTGGTTCCCGGGCAACGTTATCACTTCCGACATTCGCAGCAACGTGACCATCCTATTGCTCGCAGCGATGATGACCGTCACGCTCTCGCGGATTCCTTTCCGGAACCTGAGCCCGACCAAAAACCCCAAGTCCGTGGCCCGGGCCCTGCTGCTCGGCCTGATATTGGCCTCGGCCATTCCGCTGGCGGCCTGGCTGATCCTGCGGAACATCCCGGCTTATGCCGCCTATGCCGACGGCCTGATCTTTATCGCCGCCGCACCGTTTGCGGCCTCGGTAGGTCCGCTGTCGCTGATTCTGCGCGGCGACCTGGAGCATGCTCTCCGGTCGACCATCATCGTCTACATCGTCGCGCTGCTCTGGATTCCGTTCGTCATCTGGATTACTCTGGGCACTGTGGTCGATATGACAAAGGTCGTCATTACCGTCGTCGAGATCATCGGCGTTCCGCTGGTTCTCTCCCGGCTGCTGACCAAGGTAAAGATCAATAAGACCGCCATGGCGGTCATCCTGAACTGCACGATCTCGTTTCTGGTCTGGCTGTCCGTCAGCGCCACGACCTTCCCTCACAGCATGATCATCCTCACGGTCTTTGCGCTCATCGCCTTCCTGCGGGACTTCGGCCTGGGTTCCGTCACCGAGGTCATCGAAAAGCGCTCCGGGATCTCCTGGTCCCAGCGGGTCACGGATATCCTGATGGTGTCATACAAGAACAAAGGCATCGCCATCGCACTCTGTGTGTCGGTCATGACCGGGCCGGCCATCGGCAATGCCATGGTGGCCATCGCCGCCTCGATCGTAGTCGAGGTCATCTGGGTGGCATTCATGGACTCGGTCCTGTTCTCCAAGTCCCGCATGCAACGGGAACTGGCACAGGACCGGCAGTCTGGCATTGCTGAGACCTGGCAGGAGTGAGACAGTCGGGGCTTCGGCCCCGCACCCCGGCTTTTTTTCAGTACTGCTTGTAATCAAAATAGTCAGACAGCCGTGCATCCTGCCGGCGACTCAGCGGTACAACCCTATCGTCCGGGGTCACCTGCCCGTAGAGCATCTCGGCCGTCGGGTCATAACGGTGCAACGCCCGGGTCGCAGGACCAGGATCGTTCGCGTAGCAGTAGCGGCAGTCGTGGGCGCAGGTGTTGTACGCGCCGATGTCGATGTTCTTCACGCAGCGGCAGCCGGCCCGGAGCGGCACGGTCAGGTCCTCATAGGGAATGTCCAGCGCCGCCATCTGCCGTCCGTCCAGACAGCCGCGGGACTCGATGCCATAGCGGGTCAGGTCGAAACGGGGGCAGCAATAACTCAGCTGAATGCCGTGAGCGGCGGCGATCGGCGCCATCATCGCACCCATCGCATCGGCCTCGGCCGCCGTGACCGACCGAAGACCGGTCCGGTCCGTCCGGCCGTACAGATCCACGAAACTGAAGATGCACCGACGGGTACTGCCCTCCAGTTCCCGGCAGAGCAGTTCGAACTTGCGCCGGTGCCATTTCACATCCATCATGTCGCTCATGATGACAGGGTCGTACCGCCAGATCGTCCGGTCGGCACCGATCCTGTCTGCCAGCGCCCGGAACGCGTCGGCGATGTCCGCCTTGAACGGGACCCGGGGCTCCAAGTCCCGCCCGTACGGTGTGAGCGTGATCTGGAAAAGATATATGTAGCGCATCTGGCCGATCTCTTTCAGAAACGGCATCAGCGGCCGGGGATCCTTGGACATGAACACTAGCGCATCGACATTCGGCCGGGTCAGATCCACCCGGTAGACCAGGTTCTTCACCATTGGGTTCCTGACCATCGCGTAGCCGGCCCGCAGCCGGTTCATCAGCCATTCGGCGTGGTAGGCGGGAATATCGGTCCGGCGGCTGGCGCAGATGATCATCAGGGCAGTCTAAATGGTCACCCATTAAGTATTCTCCTGCCAATACTGCAGCTGATGGCACCGGAGCACATCCACACCTACCTCACTTCGCTCGGTATGCTGAGCATCAGTAGCGATGGTGCGGTCATTACCGGGGTGTACCTGCCAACAGAGAACCTGCCGTCGCTGCCGGAGGGGACCGATCTGCTGATGAACCGGGCCGCCGAGGAGATCGGTGAATATCTGTCCGGTCGGCGGAAGACCTTCGACCTGCCTGCAGAGCAGGAAGGCACCGAGTTCCAGCATCAGGTGTGGCATGCGATTACGGCGATTCCCTACGGGAAGACAAAAACTTACGGCGAGATTGCCCGGCAGATCGGCCGTCCCGGCGCTGCCCAGGCTGTGGGCACCGCCTGCGGCAACAACCGGCTGCCGCTGCTGATTCCCTGCCACCGGGTGACTGCAGCCGACGGGCTCGGTCGTTACGCCGGCGGCGGCCAGCTGAAACTGCGGTTGCTGAGACTGGAGCATGATCTTGCATGAACCAACCGGAACTGGACGCACGGCTGGCAGCCCGGATCGATCTTAAATACCGTGATTTCAGCCGCCGTCTTACCCCCTGCAGTCTGCCGTTACTCGGGGTCCGCCGGCCGGCCCTGCAACAGCTGGTCCGCGAAATTGAAAAGGACGACTGGCGGACGTTTCTGGCGTTGCCTGCGACCTCTTTCGAACAGTCGGTGATCCGCAGCCTGATCGTCGCCCGGGCACCGATGTCCGGGGCCGAACGGCTTTCCCGGACCGAGACGCTGTTACCGGAACTTGACAACTGGGCCGTTATTGATTCGCTCTGCGCCGCTTGGCACATCGATTCCCCCGCCACAGCCGAGGTCCTGTGGCAGTGGAGCACGACTTTGCTGGACACCGGGCAGGAGTTCCCGATGCGCATCGGTGCCGTGATGATCATGGACAAATTCCGGGACTGTGGACATCTTGCGGCAGCGCTCCGTTTGCTTACCACGACCCACAATGACGCCCACTACTACCGGATGGGACAGGCCTGGGCGCTGTCGTTCTTTTATATTAGTTTTCCGGCCGAGACAGAGGCCGCTCTGTTCGACGGGAACCTGAGTCTGCCGGAACTGAAACTGACTGTCAGCAAGATCCGCGATTCCTACCGGGTCCCAGCCGATGAGAAGCAGCGGTTGACGGCTCGGGTCAGAGCGCTGACGGAAAAATAATCACTCGGAGATATCCCGGACCATCTGCATGATGGCCGCGGTGTTCTCCGCACCGACGCGCGGGCCCTTCCGTTCCAGAAAGGCCCAGTCGCGGGCGGCGCATTCGTCCCTGAACTCGGGACTGGTGACGGCGATAACCCTGCCCTGAGGCAGAGTATTGTCGGCCAGCATCATGGCGAACAGGTCCTTCGGCACACAGACGATGATCCGGTCGAAGATCTTCGAGGTGTAGTTGATCGTGCCCAGGAAATCTTTAGCCTTCTGCACCCGTTCATAATCTTCCTTCTTGGACATGACCTCGGACACCGGATAAGGCATCACGGTATAGTCGGCCGGGACGTAGCCGAAGTGGCTGGTGATGATTCCGAACGATACCTCACACAGTTTGCTGCCGTCCTTTTTCTTGGCCAGGTCCAGCCTGGCTACCAGATGTTTGACCTCCTGGGCGCGGCCGCCGAACATCTCAAAGGCACTGGCGACACCGTCCTTCAGGAAGACAGCGGAGTCGTTGGTGATGACCAGCACCAGAGTCGGAGCCTTTGGGAGCGCTTTCTGGATCAACCCTCACACCTTCCCCCGGAAACGGTAGGCGATGTTGCAGTTGCCCTCGGCCGAGACCATACACGGACCCCGCGGCGAAGCCGGAGTGCAGGCCTTGCCGAACATGGGGCACTGCTGGGAGTCGATGATGCCCCGAAGGACCTTGCCACACAGACAGCCCTTGGCCTCCGCCTCGACCTCCGGAGTCTTGGCCAGTATGTCGGCATGGACCTTGGTGGCATCGTGGTCGGCGAATTCTGGCTTTAGAACCAGCGCCGACTTGGGGATGACCGGGAATCCGCGCCAGGCGCGGTCCACCGGGTTGAAAGTATCTGCGATCAACTTCTTGGCGATCGGATTGCCGTGTTCGCGGACCAGCCGCGAGTACTCGTTCTCTACGTCGGCCCGGCCCTCGAAGCGCTGCTTTGTAAGCATATAGCAAGCCATCAGCATGTCGAGCGGTTCGAAGCCGGTTACGACCTGCGGGATGTGGTATTTGTCCCGGAACGGATAGAATATGTCCAATCCGGTTATGACCGCCACATGACCGGGCATAATGAAACCGTCAATCTGGTTCTCTCCCAAATCCAGCAGGGTCTGGATCGCCGGCGGACAGACCCGGTGGCAACTGTAGACGCTGAAGTTGGCAGGCAGATTGCCCTTCTGCAGCGGCACCGCGGTAGACGGAGCGGTAGTCTCGAACCCGACGCCTACGAACACCAACGGTTTGGTCTGCTCCCGCGCCATCTTAACGGCATCTTCGATAGAATAGACAATCCGCACGTCGGCACCTTCGCCCTTCGTATCGAAAAGCGAGCCGATGGTGGTCGGAACCCGCATCAGGTCGCCGAAGGCAGTCACGGTCACGCCATTCCGCGCCAGAGTGATCGCATCTGCGATCTCGGCGGCCGTGGTCACACACACCGGGCAGCCCGGGCCCTGCCGGACCTCGATGCCGGCATCGGCCAGCATCGGCGTTAGCCCGAACCTGACAATCGTGTCCTGGTGGGTCCCGCAGATGTGCATGAACTTGCTCTTCAATCCCATATCCTTGATGGCCGCGATGATTTTCTTCGCGGTCGCTTCGTCCCTGTATTTGAACATCAATCGTCACCGGTTTCAATATCCATGTTCTTCACGCAGCAGGCCTGGCCTGCCACGACCTCCACCTCGCCCCCGCACTGCGGACAGGACAGGACCGGAATGTTGTGTTCGGTGCTGTCGCCGAAGTCGATGGTTCTGGCAGGGCCTTTGTACCCGCATCTCTTGCAGGAAAGAACGATATGCTCGGGCTCGACCGCCAGTTTAGAGCCTTCCAGTACGGTATCCTTGGTCAGGACCTCGTAGGCGAACTCCATCTGCTCGGTGCCGAGCTGGGTGAGGTCACCGATGGTCAGTGTGACGGTGTGTACCTTTTTCACGTTGTATTTCTTGAGTTTCGTCAGTACCGCGTCCACAACACTGGCGATCACTGTGGCCTCATGCATCGGGCAGGTATCGGCGTGAGGGTTAAAAGCATACTCATCGCGCGGGAGGGCCGGATCGGTCATCACCGTGCTCCCGGCCGTAGGCACACAGGTCGCGGACCGCACAGCGTTCACAGTGCGGATGCCGCGGAAGACAGGTCAACTGCCCATGGCGAACCAGGTAGCGGTTGATGTCCGACCAGCGCTCCTTCGGCGTAATGGCCATCAATGCCTGTTCCGTCTCTTCGGGTTTGGCCGTGTGCACAAGCCCCATCAGGTTGGCGATCCGCTGAACATGGGTGTCCACGCAGACGGACGGCAGACCCATGGCATACGAGCGGACGCAGGCCGCGGTCTTCCGGCCGACCATCGGAAGGGTGACCAGTTCTTCTGTCGCCGGCGGCACTCTGCCGCCAAAACGCGTGCAGAGCTCGCTGCAGCAGGCCACTATGGCCTTTGCCTTCTGCTGGGGGAAACCGGCCGGCCGGATCAGCCCGGCAACCTCTGCCGGATCGGCCGCTGCCAGCGTCTGCACGGTCCCGAACCGGGCGAACAGAGTGTCCGAGGCTTTCCGGGTATTGTCATCCTTGGTACGCTGAGAAAGAATGGTGGCGATCAGCACATGAAAGGGATCGCACGGCCAGGCCGGACTCAGACCTTCCGGGGACCGGCCGGGATAGGCGCCCTGCCCGTAGACCGCGGCAAGACGGTCAAGGATCAGTACGACGTCCGGCCCAGACATCTCAGCGCTCCCTCGGCAGTATAGAAAGAACCGGTCACCAGGATCATCTCGCCGGGCTCTTTCAGTTCGACGGCCCGGGCCAGGGCGGCGGCCACGGTCGGCGCGGTCTCGACCGCCGGGAAGTACTTCCGCATCACGGCCGCGGTCTCCGCCGCCGGCTTCGCCCGCTCGGTAACTGGCTGGGTAACCACGACTCCGGAAGCGATCGCCGCCAGGTTCCGGCAGAGCCCTTCTACGTCCTTGTCCTTCAGAACCCCGAACACCAGGACGACCTTTCCGTAGATTTCGCGGACGTCGGTGACCAATCCATCGGAACCGGCCTTGGTGTGGGTCACGTCGACGATGACCTCGGTCCCCGGCTGGCGTTCCAGCCGGCAGGGCCAGCGGACGGCGGCCAGCCCTTCGTGCACATGCGGTGCGATGCGGTCCGCATATTCCGGCAGCTGCCGAAGGGCCGTAATTGCCAGCGCGGCGTTCTTGGCTTCGTTCCGGCCAGGAATTGCCACCCGGTACTCCTCCCCGCCGTAATCGAACACCGGCCCTGCGGCGGTGTTCTGCTTGACAGTGATGTCGGACGCCTGCACCCTGGTTAACGGTGCTCCGCGTTCGGCTGCAACAGCCGCGATAATACCGTAGGCCGGTTCTGGATTGATTGTGACGCACGGCACCCCGGGCTTGATAATGCCTGCTTTCTCGATCGCGATCTTCTCAATCGTGTCGCCCAGGTATTCGGTGTGCTCCATGCTGATATTGTTGATGACGCTTACCGCCGGGGTTACCACATTGGTGGCATCGAAACGACCGCCCATACCGACCTCCAGCACTGCGTACTGTACGCGCTTCTCCCGGAAGTAGCAGAGCGCCATGGCGGTTATAACTTCGAAGAAGGTACAGCTGAGCCCGCTCTCCGCCATGTCGTCGATGTGGGGACGGAGCGCCGCGGCGAAGTCCGCAACCTCATCGTCGGTAATGAACTGTCCGTCGACGGCAATCCGCTCGTTGAAATTCAGCAGATGCGGGGAAGTATAAAGACCGACCCGATAACCCGATTTCCGCAGCACCGCAGCGATGATGGCGCTGCTGGAACCTTTGCCGTCGCTGCCCGCTACGTGGACAATCGGATAGTTCTTCTGCGGGTCGTGCATCCGCCGCAGCAGCTCTTTGATATTGGTCAGCCCGAGCTTGATGCCATGCATCTGCAGACCGTAGAGCCATTTGAGGGTCTTTTCCCGTCGCTCGCTCTCACTGTTCATATCCGCCGTCATATCCGCCCCGATGTAAGAAGATAACGCCTTAACGATGCTGCACAAGTTCAGCGACAAACTCGTTATAGGTGATGCCGCGAACCCGGCAGATCCGGTGTACCGCATCCATAAAGCCGGACCCATACTGCGCAGCTTTCTTAGGGCGGTCAAGGAAAGACAGATTGAGATCGGCGGCAACGTCCCGAAGCACCCGCTTCGGCCGGTCGTCGTCCGGCGGCCTGAGCACGGCGGCAGGTGTCTGCCGCAGCAGGTCGACCAGTCCACGGTCTAGGTACGGGTAGCCGAGGTCACGGCCGAAGTGGGCCGCCACCTTGGCCTCATGGGGCCGGGTCTCCGCCATCAGCCGTTCGAGGTCGGCGGCCATGGATTCCCGCAGTGCCAGATTGTCCAGTTTACGGTATTTGGCATACCCGCCGAAGATCTCATCAGAACCCTGCCCGCCGATCACCGTCCTTTCCCGGCATTCCCGCAGGACCAGGAACAGCGGGAGCTCGAAGGCAAGCACCAGCGGACTGGCGGTCCCGGTAACGGCGATTTCGTCCCGCAACAGCGGGATCAGGTCCGTCTCGGTTAACGGCAGGACCTGCAGTTCCAGCCCCAGCTTCGGAGCCAGCTCCCGAGCGGCACGAACATCCGGCGAGGCCGGAAAACCGGCGGTATACAGGGTCACACGGGCCGCATGACGGGCCGCCAGGGCCGCCACCAGACCAGAATCGAGTCCGCCGGAGAACGCCACGGCAACCTCTTTGCCCACCGTTAGTCTGCCGACCGCACCGTCCAAAAGTGCCGCGACCTGCGTCGAGAGTTCGCTCATTGCCACGCCATGCCGGAACTTACCCTTAAGACCTGTGCTTTTTCCATTGCTACGGGGCATGTGAGTGTTTATTCTTCTCGTATGTCGTTCGCACAAATTTATTAAGGTATGAAAAGCGTTTCCAATTTTATGGAAGGAGTAACACGCATAGGGGTTTCCCTGGAACCTGAATTGCTGGAACAGTTTGACAAAGTTATCAGCAAAAAAGGCTATGTCAGCCGTTCTGAGGCAATCAGAGACCTTGTCCGGGACTCTTTGGCCGAGACCGAATGGAAGAACGACCACGAGTACGTGTGCGGTGTTATTATTATGGTATACGACCACGACACCACCGGCCTTTCCGAGAAGCTGACCACAATCCAGCATGCAGCCCTGCAGGCGATCAGCACCACCATCCACATTCATCTGGACCATGACCGCTGCATGGAAATCGTCGCCGTCGAGGGCGAACTGGGGCAGATGAAAAAGCTTGCCAACGAAATGGGCACCCTGAAGGGCGTGCTCCGGTGCAAACTCACCATGGCCTCACAGGCCACCGGCCATGTCCACTACGTCGGCGTTCGCCAGTGATTTCAGAACGCGACGATCGACGTCGCAATCTGACAGTTCAGCGGAATCTGGAACCGCTTACGCAGCAGCCAGTCTACCGTCGTGGCCGGTATCACGACGACGTGATCGGGCAGCGGCTTCATCAGACAGGCAAGATGCCGGGGCAACATGACCATTTCAACCTTGCCACTGCTGATGGCCTCACTGTTGAACATCGGGAAATCGTCCGAGAGCCAGACCACGTCGGACCGGTCCTCATAGAGGTGGCGGTCCTCGGGCCGGATGTCGAAACCGATGACCCGACCGGTTTGGTCAATCATCTGCATGGAGTGCTCATCTGAAAAGCCGATGGACCCCAAGAAAGCAATGCAGATGAAATGCTTCTTTTTCAGGGCCGCTTTCAGCGCTTCGTTTACCAGCACTATGCCTGAGGACGTACCGACACAAGATTCCTCGCCAAGCGCCTCCTCGGTCGCATCCCGGTCCATGATACTGACAGAAACCGTCTGCGGCTGTTGACGCAGCATTTCCGCCACTTCTTCAGGCTCCATGACGGCCGTATCACAGTCGGCTTGATATAATCTTTAGCGGTTGAAATCGACCGCCACAATGGTGGAGGTCACATCGGGCTGGTTGACGATGCCATACCGAGCTCTGAGCTCCGCGTCGGCCGACAGAGCCGGCTAGAAGGCCACCGAATCGGAGACGCCTTCATCCTGACCGAGGAACGAAAGGCGCTGGGGCAGTACTACGATGTGCGGTTCCTCTTTCGGAATCGGGTTGCCGTAGACCACAAAATCATCGGAAATCCACACGCCG
>Ga0172378_10003606_pt1 | contig 14554 bp, 7 predicted proteins | sample GrowelOW332metaG_FD_119755 | JGI IMG/M metagenome (GOLD analysis project Ga0172378, IMG submission 119755) | Groundwater microbial communities from an aquifer near a municipal landfill in Southern Ontario, Canada - Pumphouse #3_1 metaG | ecosystem: Environmental > Aquatic > Deep subsurface >... | reverse complement strand
CCAACATCTCAACCTGATAAATGCCGGCATGCTCACGCATCTCGTTACTGAAACCTCGATCTTGCAAACCAGATACATTCCAGCTTCCGCCTCCCAACTCCAACGCCTTGGCAATTATACCTTTTTTCAACACATACGGGAAACCACTTCTTACAGCCACTTTTTTAAAATAAATAGTTAAATCTGCCTGACGAGCATTATGGATAGTAGTTTGAAACTGCCTTATTTCCTTATGGGTGCTCAAATAAGCCTCCATTTTCTGAATAAGATAATTCATTTGTGAAAGTACAGAACCATTTGGCAACGACGCACTTACGTGTAGAATCGTTTCTTGGTTTCGTGTTAAATAACTTCCGTTATACACTTTATCTACAAACAAGCGCAATGTTCCTCCCAACGCTTTATCCAAAATCGGTTTTAATTTTTCTTTGTAAAATACCGAACCTGTTATTTTATTATAATTCTCTATAAATAAAGAATCTGTAGCTGTATAAACTTTATTCTTGTCTTTTGTGTCGTATGTTATTTTTTCTGGAAGCATAAAAAGAGGTAAACCAAACGCCAACAGTAGGAACAAACATGCAACACCTTTCCATTTCGATAAAAAGGATATTTGCCTTGCATAATAACGGTTAAAATAGACAGGGAAAGTTTTTACGATAGGAGGTACTTTAAACCGCTTTTTAGGTGTATTACCTTTATTTTTCCATTCTAGATCAAGTTTGTCAATAAGAGCTGGAACCAGAAATAACGCTACCATAATAGAGACGGCAAGATTAACAATCACGACAGCAGCAAAGTCTTGCAGATTAAGCCTTATACGTTCATCAAGAAAAAAGATAATAACAAGAGCCCCTATCGTAGTAAAAGTCGCTGCCAAGATAGACAATATGGCCTTGCGGTTATGACTATTACGTATGTGCTCCGCCATCACAATAGTGTTGTCGATAATTAAACTCAAAGAAATAGTTACCCCTGCCAACGAATAAAGTTGCATTTCGAGACCTAAGAAATAATACAGAATAACGGCAATACAGAGATTTATAGTAAGACTGACTGTGATAAGAAATAAATATTTCAAACTACGTGTGATTAGAAGAACGAACAAGAGCAAAATAATGATCGTAAGCACCGTACGCAAAAAAATCTTATTAAGTTCTGTAGCTATATACTCCGTTGCATCGTAGATGTTATGTAGTTCATAGCCCGCAGGAAGTTGTGGAGCTATTCTATCTATCTCTGCTTTCACTTTTTGAGCCAGATCTATCTGATTAGCCGTTTCTTCTGCCTGAATAGACAAATAGATTGAGTTTAGTCCGTTAATGCGATAGTAACTTTGCGGAATTTCTTCCTTGTGTCTGACGGTTAGTAGTTTATCAAGCGAAATACGTTGCCCGTTTTGAGAGGTCAGAAATATAAGTGAAGGATCAAACCGATTGTTTTCTGTTGCCGATGGAACAAGCGTGAGTCTTATCCATTCATTCTTATCGCTAGTACTTAGGTTCACTGTGCCAAGGTCGTCTTTGTAGTAAAACTCGCTTATAGCAGCTTTGATATCGTTTAACGTTACGGACTGATTTTTCAGCTGATTGTTGTCATAGACAAGAACCCATTCCAAAGGAGTTGCCCCCGTAACCTCTATTTTATAAATACCCGGTATACGGCTCAAAGAAGGCTTAATATGCTCTTTGGCATAACGCTGAATATAAATAGGTGTAGAAGAAGCATTCAAGGTATAACTCATAAAAGGTTTAGCCGACTTTTCGTCAGGTCTGCTCATTTGTATCACAGGATAATTCACCCCCTCCGGAAGCGTAGGCCAAGTCTGTCGTATAATAGTAGAAGCTTCAAAGCGAGCTGCATCCATCGAAGTATGCTTGTCAAAATCCATCGTTATGTTTCCTTTCCCATTATCAGAAAGTGAAGTAATATCTTTAACCCCCTTTATTCTGGCAAACATAGCTTCCAACTTCGAAGTCACTTCTTTTTCTATCACACGAGCCGAATAATTTGGCATACGAAAACTAACCGTAAGTTTAGGAAGTACTTGCGAGGGCGAGAGCTTCACTGGAAGTAAAGGCACAAAAGCTATCCCTGCAAGTGCTAGACAAATAAACACCAGTATAATAGAGAACGAAGATGTTTTAGAGATTTTCTTCATGGTCTTTTAGTTATTAAAATCCCCTCATTTTATAATCAAACTCTTGAGACAGATTCAAGTTCTTTTCAAAATCAAAAAGCGTTAGTTTTCTAATTTTATAATAACTAAGCCAATAGTTTTGAAGTGAAATTATATAATTTTGCTTAGCCTCCTGCTGTCGGTTCACCGAAAGCGTTAGACTATTTATATCCGTTTTCCCTATCATGAAGCGTTGTTTGGTCTCGTTGTATGCTGCAACCGCTAATTGCAAAGCTTCTTCAGCACTTTTAATCAGTTGATGGCGGATATTAAAATCGCTGACCGTCATGATCACATCTTCCTCGATAGACACTTTCTCTTGATGTGCCGACGTTTGAATTACTTTCAGTTGATTGCGTGCCATATTATACTTTCCCCTCCTTACGCCCCAATCCACCAAAGGGACAGACACCCTTACCGATACAATTTCCTGTTGTTGAAGGTTCCGATAAGCATCCTTCATATTGTTGGCAATCTGATTAAAACCAATACTTCCACTAATAGAAGCATCAAACCTTGCTTTTTTCCGAGCTTTATCGACAGCTTGTTCCGCTTCAAGAATCTGCCGCTTAGTGTCGTAAAAAATAGGATTGTTGGATCGTGCAAGTTCAAGCGCTTTATCAGCAGAAATTTCCATTGTTTTAGGCTTATTTGGAATATCAAGAATAATATGTGTATCTTTATCAAGATTCAAGAAAGAAGCCAAGTTGAACATGCTTCTTTTAAGCAAGATTTCACTGTTTTTAAGGGCGTTTCTAGCATTCACCACATCTAATTTCAGCGTCAACAAATCAGCCTGACTGATAGACGCTATTTTATGACGTTCCTTCCCGATCACATATAAGGTGTCGCTCGAAGCAAGATTTTCCTTTGCCAGCTCATGTTTCATCTGACACATAGCTAACGAAAAGAAATATAAAGTAGCATCCTCGCTCATTTTTTCCATGTTATAAATCAATTCTTTCTTGGCTTGCTCGAACTTCAACGGTTTTATTTTACGTTCCCACTTAAAAGCATTATAGCCAAGAAGAGACTGTTTATAGCCAATCCTTAACGGCACAGTTGAAAACTGATTAGCAGTCTGTTCTCCAAAATAACGCATATAATCAAGATCGGTATCCAAAAAGAAAGTTCCACCTAAACAATCTAAATTCTGTTCTATCTGAAGATTTGCTCCTGTATGAAAAAGTTGTTGTTTTCTATATACATCAATGTCATTTTCAGAATCATAACGCTGCGTAAAATACCGATTATATTCAGTAGGGATAAGATTCATCGTTAAGCTTGGAAGTCGTGCAGCCTTATAGCTTCTATAATCCCAATAACTGGTAAGATATATATTTTTATATCTAAAGACATCAAGAGAGCTATCGGTAGCAATCTCAATTGTTTTATTAAGCGACAGTGTAAGATCTTGTGCTTCTACACTTCCCGAAAGAAGTAGACCAAGAAAAATGGTCCATCGTATATCAACTTGTTTTTTCATATCTTATTTGAATGATTCTTTACTATTTTAACGGACGATTGACGATAAATAAACCAATAAATCAAAGGAATAACAAAAAGACTTACCAACGTACCTATTCCCATTGCGGCAATCATGGCAACCGAAAGTGGCTTTTGTAATTCGCTGCCGAGGTCGAAGGTGAAAAGCATCGGAACCATACCGAATATAGTTGTAAGTGATGTCATTATGATCGGGCGCAACCGCCTTTTGCCTGCTGTATGAATTGCTTCAAGCAACGGGATACCGTCTTTGCGAAGTTCATTGATAGCATCAAGTTTCAAGATGGAGTCGTTGATGATAATACCACATGTCACCACAATACCTATGGCACTCATCAGGTTGAGCGTCATACCACACAGCCAAAGAACCACAAGCGCAGCAGCTGTATCAATTGGTATTTCAAGGAGCACAATCAACGGTTGCAAAAAGCTCTCAAATTGAGCAGCCAAAATAAAGTACATCAAAAGGATGGAAATAAGCAGTATCACGACTAATTGATTAAGCCTGTTTTTTGTTGAAAAAATACTACCCGAGAAGTCTACGTCCCAATCCTTTGAAGTTTCTCTTTTAACCACATTCATAACAGCAGAAGCATCAGCTACATTATCGAATAACAACGGTAGATATTCTCCATTTTTGCCCGCTGTAATGGTCTTTATATCTTCATCAGAAGATATTGAAACCAAGTTTTGAAGCGGCACATAGTTTCTCTTACCTTCATTATCGATCAGGGAAGGTACTAATGTAGAACGGATTATTCCATTGAGTGTAGCTTCATTACCAGCTATCACAATGGGTAGATATTGCTGATAAGAACGCAACGTTGCCACTTTATTTTCTTTAAAAGCAGTCTTGAGCGTACGGTAGACGTCTGTATAAGCAACCTTATACAACAAGAGTTTTTCTCTATCTATCTTTAGATTAAGTTGTTTCTGCCAAGATATACCTTCAGGGCGTATACCTGTTTTAGCTGCAATCTTTTTAGAAGTATGTTTTATTTTTTCAGCATTAAAACGATTTGTTTTGCTTCGCAAATACAGTTCTCCTACAAGTTCAGCTTCACCTGTAGTAAACAACTTTTCAAAAATCGTTACAGGCGGAGCAAAGTTACTTACAGCTTCTGGATAGTTTGTATCCATCCATTTTTTTACTTTTGTTTGCAGCGGTGCTATCTCATTGGTAGAAGAAGTTTTAAAATATAGCTCGCTTTCCGTTATATCAGCCTGTCTGTCTCTGTTTAACAAAAACTGTTGTTCACCTATATAGGCCGTACATTCTGTCACCTCGTTATTTATACTTTCCGACAAGGCTTCCACACGGCGTTTGTTTTCATCAAGATGAATATTCTCATTCCAATCAATATTCATCAACATTTCATTTTGGTCTATATCAGGCATCCCACTTTTAGGCATCCCATAAAACAATAGAACACAAAGCGGAATAGAAAAAACGATTAGGCCTAAAACGATCTTTTTATGACGGAACATAAAATCTACGCCATTATCGTAGAAATTGTCCATTGTATGGGCCTTTATCAGATTATTAAACTTAACGTTCAACCCTTTATGCTTTACCTCAGGAATACGGTATACCAATTTATATAAAACAGGCAGAAGCATTATTCCTGTAAAATAAGAAGTAAGCAAACCTACCGTTACGGCAAACGCCTCATCAAAGAAGATAGCTCCAGCAATCCCACTCATAAAGACAAGCGGAGCAAAAACAGCTATAGTGGTCATGGTTGAACTCAACATAGGGGTTATCACTTCAGTCGTTCCTTTATCACAAGCCTCTTCTATCGAATAACCTTTAGCCTGATACTGCGTTATGTTTTCGGTCACGATTATAGCACTGTCTATCATCATTCCGACGGCCATGATAAGACCTGATATTGATATTATATTGAGCGATTCGTTGAAAATATAGAAAAACAGAAAACTTATCACCAAACTCACAATAATACTCAACCCGATAACGGCAGGACTCTTCAAATCGCCCAGAAACAGAAGGGCTACAATGAAAATTAATACAAAACCAAGCCCAAGATTCTGCTTCAAGTTAGTAATAGTATAATCAAGCAATTCTGTCTGATTGCGACTCACACTAAACGCTATATCTGGATTAACTTCCTTGAAATAAGCCTCTACATCGGCAAGAGAATCCTTCAGTTTATCCATGTTTTCGTCGGCTTGCTTAATCACAGACAGTGTTACCGCTCTTTTCCCATTCGCTAATGAAACTCCCTTCTCCGGCTCCGGAGCCAAACGGACAGCGGCTATTTCTTTAAGTTTAAAGATCCGTTCACCCTTCTTTATATAGATATTTTTCACATCTTCAATCGTACGCAGAAAGGTTGAGAATTTGATGTTATATTCATAATAGCCATCACGCACGCTCATACTACCTGGCTCAATGTTGTGAGATGTAAGCGCCGATTCAATATCACTCAGCGTAAGCCCTGTCATGTTCATTACTTTTTCGTCGGGTACGATTTGTATTCTTTCCTTTACAACGCCCGTGATGTCTACCATTGCTACTTCAGGCAACTGCTCTATCCGACGTTTGATCACATTCTCGGCAAACTCAGAAAGTTTAATAAACTTCGCCTCATTGTGTGTCGCTTTCCCTATACGATCGCTTTTGAGTGTAAGATTTATCGAGAACACTGGGATGTCAGTAGCACTGGCCTTTATCACCCTTGGTCTTTCGGTATTCTTGGGCAGATAGTTCATCGTAGCATCAATTTTCTCATTCACCTCTATAAAAGCCAAATCCGTATTTGTGCCAAAATCAAACTGCAATTTGATTATCGCAGCACCATCGTGCGTTTCGCTATGAATATCTTGAAGATTAGCTACTTGCATAAGCTGTCGGCGAATAGGTTTGACTATCGTATTTTCCAATTCACGGGCAGAGGTATTGCTTCCCGAGACCTGAATAGTTATTTCGGGAATAGCAATATCAGGCAACAGCGATACAGGAATCGTGTAATATGTGATAAGTCCGAGAATAAAAAAAGCCGTAAAAGCCATCAATACAGCTACTGGACGTTTTAATAAAAATTTAACCATTTGATTTGCTTTTAATCTGTAGTCTTCGCTTCCACGATTTTCACAGGCGACTCATGTGCAAGATTAACATTACCACTACTAATAACCCTATCTCCAGTTTTAATAACATTATTCTCTATCGTATAGCTGTCGGAGTTTTCAAATCCAATCTGCACATAATTCCAAAAGGCTTTTCCGTCTTTATAAGTAAAAACCACACCTTTGCCACTTCGCATCACTACAGCCGTCTTCGGAACCACTATTTTGTTGGGCATTGCACGATTGATGTTTACACGCACATTCATTCCTTCAAACAATTTTCCGAATCCGTTCACAGCAGCCTTCACTCTCACCATCCCATTTTTGTCTACAATAGGATTAATCTCAGAGACCCTTCCTTCGCCTTTCATATTTTTCAAAGCAAAAGGTGTTACATTCACTTTGTCACCCTCACGTATAAGAGGCAACTCACTTTCAAGAATCGTAAAATCAGCCTCTAAGCTATTGTTGTCTATTATAGAACAGAAAGCCTCCGTTGTAGAAGCCGTATTAAACGGTTTGGTAAACAAATTTGCCACTGATCCATTGAACGGTGCTCTCAGTGTTGCCTGTTCTAACTCATACTTAGCCCATTCATATTGCGCTTCAGCATGATCATATCCGCTTTTCACTTTTGCAAGATTCATTATTGCTGGTGGTACATTTAAAGAATCTTCTAATTTGTAACCCTGACCAATCAGTACGTCCTGTAGTTCGAGCAAAGCATTGTCTAACGTAGCTTTTGCCTGATCCATTTTGTTGGCAAGTTTAAACGTAGCCAGTTTCGCTATTTTCTGTCCTTTCTTCACCCGATCGCCATTCTTTACATATATAGCAGCAATAGGATTGGCAGACTCAAACTTCAGTTCCGCTATTCTTTTAGCCGAAATCTTTCCGTTGCTCACCATTTCATGATTAAACACAGATGGTTTAATCTTAATCACGGTAACCTCCGCCACTTCATCAGGAATAATTGTTTCAATATGTTCTGATTCTTCTTTTGTTTTATCCTCTTTTTCAGCGCACGAGCAAGCGATCATCGAGCAAGCCGAAAGTAAGATTAAAAAAGTCTTGTATTTCATGGTGTACAATTTTTCATTTTGAGATAATTAAACATTTCATTTGAGTGATTTAGAACAAATATAATCATATTTTCATATTACAAATATATAAAATAAAAGAAATCAAAAAAAATAAATAATGCAAATTAATTATTTATTAAAAATAATTATAACTAAATAGTAAAAAAACAATTAGTTAGTTATTAATTATTTCGTAAAGGTTGAAAAAAATATTCTAATAATCTCACATCTTCTTTTATAATCTCCACATCAGCCTTCATTCCAAAAGATGGAGATATAAGTTTTCCGAAATTGGTAACAAAGCCAAAAGGAAAAGCTATTTCAAGTTCATAGTATTCTTCAAACGGAAGTTTAGACATTGTAGATATCACACCTTCCACCATACCATATTCATGATAAGGATATTTAAAAAATCGAACTATAACCTTTTTTCCCTTGCTAACATTACCTGCATCGGTAATGGGAAGCTTTGCTTTTCCTACCCAGTCTCCAATATTTTCAGGTATTATACGTGCAAATAATTCATTGGATTCAATCTTATAGTTTTTCATATTACTTTGTCGTAATTCTATTATTCCTGAAGAAGAAGCAAAAAAACAGTAATTCATCTCCCATTGGCGGAGTTCGTTAAGTAATTCATTCCAAGCTGTAATATAGTTGTGGTCGGCAGGTGTTTTCGATAAAAAAACAGAATACGCAGATTGTATCGAACCAAGTCTTAATATTCTATCAGAAAAATTATTTGTCAAATACTGAGGATTTTCATTATTTACTATCAACGCCTCTTTCAAAAGAAAAACATCTCTACTTTTTGCTGTATTTTCTTTTACTGCCAATAGAGTACCTTTCTTCACTCTATCGTTATTCTTCACATATATATCTGTTATTCGCCCAGTTGAACAAGAATATATCTCTGACACTGGAATAGTATTAGTAAGTGTCATTATTGTTTTTGCAACCACTGGATATTTAAAAAAATAACTTCCGATTAACACACAAACCACAATACAACAAAGGAGTGTAATACCCCATCTTATTATCCAAGTAGGTATTTCACCCATTATCTCTTGTACTTCTTCACTACGAAGTTCTATGTTGTTATTTTTGTCCATTTTTTTATCAGCAACCAAGTTCAAGTTGATTCTTAATTAATTTATAATATATGCCCCCATGAGCAGTAAGTTCCTTATGCGTTCCCTCTTCTGCTACCCTTCCGTTGTCAAGTACTATTATGTTATCAGCATCTTTGACTGTACTAAGTCTGTGTGCTACAACAATCACAGTTCGTCCACAGTAAAAAAGATTCAAATGTTCCATTATTTCTTTCTCGTTGTTGGCATCAAGAGCATTTGTAGCTTCATCTAAAAAAATATATTCCGGATTTTTGTATACAGCTCGAGCTATAAGAATTCTTTGTCTCTGTCCTTGGCTTACACCATTGCCCTCCATTCCAATTTTTGTATTATAGCCTAATGGCAGAGATTCTATAAAGCTTCTTATATTTGCTACATCTACAGCATGCAGAAGTTTGTCTGTATCTACAAATTCTTCTCCTATTGCGATATTATTAACTATTGTATCAGAAAAAATGAACCCGCTTTGCATAACACACGCAGTTTTTGACCTCCAGACGTGGGGATTTATATTACCAAAATTTTGATCCCCCACCTTTATATTTCCTGTATTAGGAGTATAAAATCCCAATAACAATTTCAACAGTGTAGTTTTTCCACTTCCGCTCGCTCCAACAATAGCAGTAACCTTCTTTTCAGGAATTGTAATGTTTATATCTTTTAGAACATAATCTCTATCAGCACCATCGTAACTAAAACATAAATTCTCAATTTTTACGGTTTTAGATTTTGGTAACGTACTACGTTTAAAAATAAGAGATTTTTCTTCATCTTCCTTTCCATGAATTTCACTAAGACGTTCAAGACTTATTTTTGCATCTTGAAAAGAACGTGAAAATTCAATAAACTGTTCTATTGGAGCTGTTAATTGTCCTACTATATAAGTAAGAGACACCATCATACCGAGAGTTATTTCTCCAGAAACGACAGCACGTGCGGCCATAAACGATATTAAAATATTTGTAGTTTGATTAAAAAAAACAGAACCCATTTGCTGATATTGTTTCAATGCCAGACTTTTTATACCTATTTTGAAAAGCTTTACTTGTATTCTTTCCCATTGCCAACGTTTAAACGTTTCGCAGTTATTCAATTTTATTTCCTGCATTCCAGTAATAAGTTGAAATAATGTACTTTGCTCGCCTGCAGATTGAGCAAATCGCCTTATATCAAGTTCTCTTCTGTAGCGCATAAAAGCCAGTACCCATACAACATAAAGTGTATTCCCCAAAAGAAAAAGGCCAAATATTGACATATCATAATAGGCAAGTACGATACCGAAAATTATAAAATTAAAAAAAGAAAACAATGTTGTAATAGAAGAACCTGTCATAAAAGACTCTATTCGGTTATGATCTCTTATTCGTTGCATTATATCGCCCACCATCTTTGTATCGAAAAAATGCAATGGCAAACGCATTAATTTTGCAAGAAAATCTGAAATAAGTGCGATGTTTATACGCGTGTTTACATGTAGCAGAATCCAACTACGTATAAAGCCCACCGACAATTGAGCAACAAAAATTATAAGTTGAGCAATTAATATTAACGATATAAAATTAAGATTTCCGTCTCGTATACCTGTATCCACAAGGCTCTGAGTAAGGAAAGGTATAATAAGTTGAAGTATACTTCCTGCCAGTAGTCCAAACATAAGCTGCACAAGTTCTTGCCTGTAAGGTGTAAGATAACGGTAAAAAAAAGACAAACCTTTTTTCCGTATTTCTTTCTCTCCCTGTTCCTCCTGAAGGTCAAAAAAATCAGATCTTGGTTTAAGTAAAAGAGCCGTACCGCCTTCTACTCCATTTATTTTTGTAGTACACCAACAACGTCGCAATTCTTTTTCTTTAAAAATCACTTTACAACTCGCAGGATCTGCTATATAAAAAGTATCTCCTTTAATTTTATAACACACCACAAAGTGTACTTGATTCCAATGTAGAATGCATGGCAATAAATTTTCATTTTTAAGTTGTTCCAAAGTAATCTTTACTCCCATGGTGCGAAACCCAATTTTTTCTGCTACATCACTGATGCCGAGCATTGATACCCCCTCACGAGTGATAAATGCTCGCTTTCTAAGATACTGCACAGAATAGCTTTTTCCATAATATTTTGCAATCATGCGAATACAAGTTGGTCCGCAATCTGCGCCATCAAGTTGTTTATAATGAGGGAATTTGGACATTATTTAAAAATATAACAAAGATTATTTTTTTTCATTACTCTTTCATAATTAGAAAGAGAAGGACAAATCAATTTAAAACGACATTTTGAACATGGCTCTAGCTCATAACGTGTTAATCTCCATGAATCTTTACTTTCCAGTTCTTTACCTAATATATTTTTTATAGAATCGCTGATTGTTCCAATTGGTTTATTATTCACATTAGCGTATATATTACCATCTGATAAAATAGTTATTTTACCAAAATCATTTGTATTTAAAGATTGAAGAGCAAAAACATTCTGACGTGTTAATTCTATAGATTCTAGTTCTTCCGTATCTATAAATATATATTTTTCAAAAAAAGATTTATTTATTCCATTATAAAAAGGTTTAATAGTAACTTTTGTAAAATCTTGCAACTGTTCTATCAACATTTCCGCTGCCTCATATTCTTCTAAAGAGGTAACATGTATTTCCCATACTTGATTAATATTATATTGATTAATATTTTTTGCTATAAAAACTATTCTATTTATATCATAAATGTCTTTAACAACAATTTGTAACCTAAGCAATTTTTGAGATAATAAATTCAATATCTCCAAATCTTTTGTTACATTATGCCAATCAGTAACTATTGTTGTTTTCAAATTCATTTTTAATAAAATATAAATAACATCTTTTAAATTAACATATTGAAAAATATTTCCTCCTAGTAACGAAATAGAAGCATCTGTATAAGATATTGAAAATAAAAACTTTTTCAACAATGTAATATCTAATGTTTCTGTTGATTTTGTACAACAAAGATTTTGTTTAAATCCTTTTGAACAGGATTTGCAATTCAGCAAACAATTTCCATTTACATAAATGGCAACTTCGTGTAAATATTTTAATATATTATCACTTATAGACACTTCATGTTCTTTCAACCTCTCAACACTTCCTTGTAAATTCAAAAAAGGAGGCATTATAATAGGTTTATCCAAATCACCTTCAAGAAGATCTCCACACTCCGACTGTTGTATTTTTCTTATTAAAGAAAGGAGATTGTCATTAACTAAATCTTCTATGGGTATTCTAAGACTATACAAGCTATCTATATTTTGAAGACTTTGAACTATAGTTTCAATAGACTTTTCTTTCTTAAATGAAAATCCTTTTTTCTTATTAGTATTATAAAACAAATAATATTCTAAATCTTCACTTATAAACGTATATGGTTCTAAATAAAGCCATATTGAATTTATTTTCTTCATATCTAATTAATTTATTATTTTGCTACTAGTATTTCCGTCATCATTCGTCTATATAATTCTGGTTGATTATGTAGTATATTTAAATTGGTTTTTAAGTACTTATCAAACATTTTTTTATCAGCCCTTTCTTTACATTTAGGTTTTTCACTTAAATTATCAATAGAAAACATACATTGTGTACAATGTATTTTATTATAACAATCTGTACATTGTTCCTGTAAAGATGAATAATAAGTATTATATTTTTGTGCAATTTCCTCACAGTTAATTTCTACATTTTTTTTTGTAACTTTTCCTAATGCAAATTGATGTCCTATTCTTTCACAAGGAAAAATTTTATTATTAACCGTCATGAAAATTCTTTTAGAAAAAGGAAAACATGTTCCTGAAGGTATATGTTCTACATCATTTTTATTAACAAGTAAATCATTGTAATTATCAAATTTGTTTCCACTATATAAAAATATAAAGTATTGTAATTCTTTTAAATTTCCATATTCCAAACCTAATACTTCTTTTATTTTTATTTCTAATTTTTCATTTGTATTATTAGGTTTTATAACATTCATCTTTTTAAAATCTTCTTCTTTTTCAGGCCTTAACCCTACTGGAGTAAGACCTGAAAAAAGAGGAATTTTACCAAAATTATAATAGAAAAAAGAAAAGACCTCCTGCAAATTGTTTAAATTATGTATTACTGCATTAAAACCAATATTATTTTTAAAGTAACTTGGATATTTTCTTTGAACATATTTCAGGTTTTTATATACGATATCAAAGGATGTTTCTCCATTTGGAAACCTACGATATCCATCATTTTCTTTTGATCCATCAAGACTAACAGTTATAATAAATTTATTATCTGATAAAAATGAAACGTATTTTTTCAAATAAATGGCATTTGTAGTCATCATATAATGAAAAATTAAATTATCATTTTCACAGCTTTGTGTATAATAAACCATCTTTTTAATGAAATCCATATTTAATAATGGTTCTCCACCATAAAAACTTACATATATATTATTTACAAAAGATTCGTTAGCAGATGTGTTTGTTTTCTTAATTAAATAATCAATTAATAATTTTGCTTGTTCAAAATTAATTTTACGATTACCTCTATAATCGTAATTATTATAAAAACAACCATAGGTACAATAAAAACATTGTAAATTACATGAGTCTGTAACTTCGAACCCAATATGTTTAATATTTGACAGTTGTTTATTTACATCGTCTGATTTAATCATCCCTTTTATCGAATACTTTTCAATTTGAGATAACTCTGAAAGATGAAAAGGATTTTCTTTTATTGATAATTTTACTCCACCAAATGTTTTTATAAGATTAATAGAATAATCCTTCTGGATTCGAATACTACTATCATTTTGATCATATATATACTCTAACATAACTTTTATTTTTTCTTGTGAGCTAATAGTATTAGTGCATTTGTACTATATCCCCACTTTTCATATTGCTTTGCAAACTCTGGAGATAATTTATAGTTTCCTTTTTTTAGCAATTGCTTCAAATCGTACCATTCTATTGTATTTATGAAATAATCCTTACTTATCCAGCGAGGCCAAAAACTTGGACTTCCTAATATATCGTCTTTTAATTTTCGGTCGACTGTAGGTATTACAAATCCCTTTTTTTCTGATTTATCGTAACAAATATATCGGAAATTATCTTCATTATGACTATAATTATCGCCATCTATTGATGCATATCGTTGCGCAGTAATATACATATATTTGTCATCTTCTACTACTCCCGATATACCCCAATAATGAGAACCGTATTTAAGAAGATTCTCATTCGAATATTGTGCCTCATATTCAAGAGGTAATTTATATTTACCCATATCAAATACAGCATATTTATCTATCTTGCTTCCTGTTAAACAAAAGATTGTATCATTTTGTTCTTTTCCTTTGAAATATAGATTTTCTTTATAAGAATAAAATGGTTCATAATATTTGGAGCTTGAATAGTGCGTTCCTCCATCTTGACTTTTAACTCCATAATAGCGATTAGGTATAGTAGCAACCGTATCTTTCTTTTCATTTAATCCAAACAGTAAATTTTTTTGTATAAAAAGAGTATATGGACACTGCCATAAAATATTCTCT
>Ga0172378_10003605_pt1 | contig 14559 bp, 11 predicted proteins | sample GrowelOW332metaG_FD_119755 | JGI IMG/M metagenome (GOLD analysis project Ga0172378, IMG submission 119755) | Groundwater microbial communities from an aquifer near a municipal landfill in Southern Ontario, Canada - Pumphouse #3_1 metaG | ecosystem: Environmental > Aquatic > Deep subsurface >... | reverse complement strand
TTTATACTCTTAAATTAGTCAATAATAATGGTTTACATGTCATATTTAAGATGAAAAAAATCAAAAATATCCAGTGTTTATCGACACTTTTCTAGGTCGCTTAACTTTTTGACTTTCGCTATAAATTTAATAGTATTTATAAACAATAAAAAAACTTTGCTTGGATAACCAAGCAAAGTATAATTTATTGTCTTCAACAATTAAAATAAATTAATCGTTAAACTCCTGTTGAACCAGAGTCATACATACTAGCCTTATTCAATTCATAGAATTCCAAGGATACATCAAATGCACCGTAGAAATCTTCCCCTGAACTAACCACACAGTCCTCATCTGTTCCTTCAATCCAAATATCCACTGTTACATATACAGTATCATTTGTCGAATCCAATTCAGCTAAATATCCAGTTGAACTGTCATTAAACTTAGTGTCTTGAGTTCCAGAACCTGTTTCTCCATCACCGTAAAAGAATTCTGATTCTGTATAATTAGTTTCTCTATCAAAGAAACCGTCCGTTCCATTTTCCTCTAAAATACCGAATCCTGAAGAATTATCAACTGCATCTTCTATAAAATCAGTTTCATCAGCTAAATAATTACTTTCACCCGAACCATTAGGATTCGCATAAATCATTTCCGTATCGGCACTTCCAGCATCAGTACTAACGTATGTCGTGGAAAATGACATTCTTACTGCATTCGCAACTGATAATGTTTCATTTTCAGTAGAAGGATTAGTATCGGTTACTGTACTTTTAGGGGACAAGTACAAAGCGACATCATCTTCACCAGAGGCAGTGAAAGTGAAAACAAATCGATGGAAAAATACATCTCCATTGGCATTTGTAGGAGCCGATAAATAAGCGTCTTCATCATCCCACCATTCTGTAGGAGTGACTGAATCATCCGCACCAAATATAGGCTTAATAAAATTGTGATCACCTTGACTGGAAACATCAGTCAACTTCTTAGTAAAACTTCCTGAGAACGCATTTGAGTCATCAGCGGTAGTATTAGTAAAAGGATCAACTCCTTCATTTCCTTCTTCTGCTGAATTTCTAGTATTCAAAGCAGTATCATACGACATATCTAATGATGTCAGTTGCGCTTCAGCCGAAATATTAGTAATCCCTAGTGAAACTTGTCTATTTGCTGTATACCAAGCATATGTGGATGTTCCTGCAGCAACGCCGGATAACACCAATAAACTTGTGGCAGCTAGAATTAATTTTGATTTAATTTTCATAATATTTTTCTCCTTTATCCTTTGTTACTAAGCGGTAACAATATTGCTAACGCCATTGAAAACAAGGTTGACTGAAACATTTCCAGATAAAGCTGTCGTATTGCAGTCGCTATCTGTTCCCTCAAGCCAAATTCTTGCAGTTACTGTAAATTCTGCATCTTCTCCAGATGAAACTTGCCCAAGGTATCCTTTGGCTTTAGAAGTGGGAGAGCCTGTACCATCAGTATAATCTTCATCATAATCACCTGTTAATATATTTTGAATATTGGTTGTCAAACCTAACTCACTATCTGTCGGAGGCTCAGATGAAAGTCCATGACCAGTGAGATATGAAGCTTTGGAATCAGTGATGATTTGAGAAAGAGAAGAAGCATCAGTTTCATTTGGAGCATAATATGCCAAAGACTCATTTTCATCTGAGTTCAATATAGCCACTCTCATCGAATTTGCTAAAGATTCATCAGCAGCATTCTCCGAATTAGCAGCTAATATCTTAGATTCAGAACTCAAGAAAATAGCCATAGCCTCTTCCGAATTACTAACAGAAAATGTAATATCAAAGTCAAAACAATAAGGTGCTGCTTTTTCTTCAACTAGATAAGATCCAGTTATGTGTTGTGCCTCATCATCACCCACTTGTTCCACTTGGATATTTCCTTTATATAAGTTCACACCGTTTCCGGAAACATCTGTCAAGGATGAATTTTCAACTGCTGAATCTGCTGCATAACTGTAATCAGTAGTATCACCTGAGTTTGTTGTAAATACACCACTATCTTGAGGTGTTACAGCCATCGACAATTCATTAGTATTGGTGTAAACACCAATGCTAGTAACATCAACGGTGGATGATTGGTTAGCTGTGAACCACGCAAACGTCGAAGTTCCAGCCGCTACGCCGGAAAGTACAAGAAGACTTGACGCGGCGAGTATTAATTTAGATTTAATTTTCATAAATTTCTTTCCTCCATATTTTGGATTTCAGTATCACGCTTTATCTTATGCACTTAAGAACGGCAATGATACAAATTATAGGGTAGTCATATACTACGTCTCGAAGTTTCTCTAGGGTAATTGAAACAGTGAGACTTAAATAACTATATTCTATCAACAAACAACATCACCTGCTACTTTTTGACTAATAATTATTACAAGCATAGCAATTTGGTAACAAATAAGCCTTTTTCAAGCTCCAAACTATTAAAATATTATCATTATGCACAACTTGAAACATTTATTTTATAGCAGAAAAGCTAGATGGTGTTCACATATAATAAAAACTTGCTGCGATCAGCGAATTGCGCTGAGTGCAACAAACTTTTATATTTATTTTTTCTCGGTAGAACTATCGGCAGCAGTTTTTTTGGCTGTCGCTTTCTTTGTAGTTGTAGTCTTTTTTGCCGCAGTTTTTCTAGTAGTAGTTTTTCTAGCAGCAGCAGTTTTCTTTGCAGGCGACTTTTTAGCAGCGGTAGTCTTTTAGGCTGTTGTGGATTTTTTACCGGTCGCTTTCTTCGCGGTAGAAGTCTTTTTAGCTGTTGTTTTTTTAGCTGTTTTAGTTTTGCCGGTTGTACTCTTCTTAGCAGCAGGCTTCTTTGCGGGCGACTTAACTTCTTCAGTCTTAATCTTTTCAACTGCGACGACTTTTTCTTCCGCTGGTTTTTCATCAACTTTCTTCGCTTGCATTTCTTCGAGAAGTTGTTGACGTAAAGCAGCTTTCTGGTCTTCCGATAATTTTTCTAATGTGGGAGCCTTCTTAGCCTCTTCCTTTTCCTTTTCGGCAATCTTTTGATAGTAGTAAACAGTGAGAACAATGTTTACGACAAGCAAGACAAATAAAGGAACAACGACTGAGAATAGAAATACATTAGGATTATCCATGAAGTAGTAAACCATTCCCATGAAACCAGTAGCACTTGCTAGCTCATCCTTATTTGATATATTCGATGCGATAATGATCGAAAGAATCAATAAGAAAATGGTAATTGCAACATCGGCAATTATCCCTACGAGTTTCCAAATTCTTCCGGCAGTCCATTTAGTGGGTTGTTCAATTTCCTCAGCCATAATTGGTAATACCTCTTTCTAGTGATTTTTTCACTAATTAATAAAATCTTAACGATCATATTAATATAATTAATTTCTATTATACAATAATAATAGCATTATATAAAAGCAATAACAATCTATCATTGCAATTTGAGTTTTGTCATCCAAAACAAATGGTATTTTCCATTCATTTCAAAGAAAGAAAATTCATCATCTTTTCCCCTGGACAACAAGTATTCACTTGCTTTTAAGAGATTATTATTTAGTCTTTTTCGCTGCATCTTTTTTAGCAACGCTCTCTTTCTTATCAGCCTTGTCATCTGCTTTCTTTGGAGTTTTATTTCGTCGGCCGAACAAGCCTCTTCTTTTCTTTTTTTGATTCTTTTCGGGATTTTTATCTTTTGTTTCCTTTCCCTTCTTTCCTTTAACTTCGCTCTCCTCTTTTGCACTTTGAATAACCGAAATGAGTTCATCGGTTTTGAGCGGCTTGTAGAAATAGTAGCCTTGTGCGTACTTAAATCCCACATCTTTGACAAATTTTATCTGAGATTCCGTCTCCACGCCTTGAGCAATTAGAGTTATTCCTCTCTTGTTCGATTCTGCAACTATCAATTCGATAATTCCCTTGTATACTGGGTCAGTCATCGCGTCCAAGAAAAGTTTTCGCGAGGTCTTTACAATATCAAAGCCAAAATCCTTGAGTTCTTTAATCGAATAAAACTCGTCGTTGTAGTTATCTACTGCCCACTTCACCTTGTATCCGACAAGCTCGTTGATCCAAACTTTCACCCTTCCGAGGTTTTCTTTGATAACTTTCTCGGTAATCTCAAAGCTGAGATAACCATCCGGCATAGGATTGTTGATAATGAATCTTTTTAGATGGCGAAGCCATTCGTTTGACTTCAAGGAATCCGAAGATAAATTGATTGAGAAACCGCGATAATTATAAATCTTAAATGTGTTGTTTCCATATTTGTTGTACAGGTTCAAAGCTGTTTCATAATTGAGCGAATCAAATTTTCCCATTCTCTGAGTCTTCGTTGCGGTCTTAACAACTTCCAAAGGAGGAAGCATAGTTTCGCGCAAGACATCATAAAGACGAAGAAGAATTTCCGAAAATGCAATCGAATTATCCTCGAGAGATACCACCGGTTGGATTCGATGCTCGACAGCCTTGTTTAAATAGTTATCCTCCAATAGATAAATAATGTAATCTTCACGGGAAGCAATTCTCGAGATATCTTCGCCAGCGATGCACATATAGTTATCGGGAATTTTCTTGATTTGACTTATTCCCTTGTTTATCAAAGCAAACAGTGCTCCGCTCGATTTAAATGAGGAGGTAAAGTTGATTTCAAAGTATTTGAAATTCAACTGCAAGATATCTCCATTTGCCTTATATGTGTGATAGATGAGACTGTGAATCTCTTCGATTGATTCGTAAGTTTGTATTCTTGTTCGATCGGGGAAAAAGATTGCAATCATCGAAGGAGAGAAGCGATAGACATTTTCCGAAATCTCGTTGTCAATAATCGTATTTCCAATCGATGTCATCATGTTATTTAAGTTCGCCTCACCGTAATCGCGGACAATTTTATTCTCGCCGAGAAGGTTGATGAAAAGCAAACTTCCCTTGGTCTCCTCTCGGATGTTATTCTCAACCATGCGATCGAAGGATACTCTTGAAAGCAAAGAAGTTGAAGGGTCGTATATTCGCTCTTTATCATCTTTTTCACCTTCCACTTTAGTGAGGAGCATCGCGGCAAAATCGGTCGTATTTGACTCGGTTATTTCTTTTCTAGTGTAGTTCTTTTTTCTAAATTCAAAAATATCGTCCATTGTCTTGGGTTTGAGCAGGGGACAATTTTCACATGGAGCATCCAAATCAAAAAGAGTTTTGTAACACTTTTTACCAATCGATTTCTTGCCATATGCCATGAGCAAATCAGGAGAAAGAGACTCTAAAGCAAATGTGACTTTATTGATTGTATATAGGGAGTTGTTATTTGTCTTCAGCAATACATTCAAACTCTTGTTAAGTTCAGCGGATTTTTGTAGAGACAAATAATATAGTGTTAGATAATCCAAAGCGAATAATTCCTGGGCGATGAGTTGAACATCATCCTTGTAGAGCTTTATGTTCTTCTTAGTCGATATCAAATACGTCATGCCAGTAATTTCGCCATTGACACCGGCGAAGGAACAAAAGAGTGCGTTTAGATTGTGCTTGTCAAAAAGCCTTCCTATCTCTGGAGAAAGTTCATCTCTTCGCGTCGAATAAAAACAGTCGTTTTCATCCCTCGCCTCAAATAGCACGGCAATCTCCGATACGTCGATATCGTTTCTCCCACGAAAGAGACGCGTTGTATCCGCACCTGATTCACGAATACACTTAAAATTAGAACGTCCGTTGTTCTTCGAAAAAGATTGAATGATTCCCCAGGTTTCAAATTGGGAATATTCGGAAAACGCTGAAAAAATATCGTCAACCTGATGATATGGGTCTTTGTCCTTATCGAAGTTAGAAAGATACGATGATAATCTTTCGGTCAAAACAATCTTCTTTCGATTTGCCTCATCGATCGATTCAACCTCACCAGCTTTCGTAATAATTGAATCCGGAATAAAGATATTGACGCCTTTGGAAGATGAAAGAGCTACTTCAGCGTCGTTCAACATACGGTTGATAGAAGAGTACGGAAAGATTGATCCACCAATTTTGCAGGAATATAAAATGTCTTCTTTTAAAGTATTTAAGGAATAACTGAATTCTGTATACAAGCGCGTGCAAGAATACTTAAATGTCGAGATTGATTCAACATCGCACACATAGACGATCAAAGTATCAGAATCGTACTTTCCTATGTATGTCTTGGTCGCAAAGGTACCTCTGATTTTTTTCATCAATTCGCGCACAACTTCATCGTAAGCTTCGCCACCGACAACCTTAACCAATATCAGTCCCCCTCTAGCGTAGGAGTTTAACTTCAACAAATAATCCATGTTGTACATAAAAGACGAAGTAGATATCAATTCATCAAAACCTTCGACATATCCAAAGTGTAAATACGTTTCGTCGATTTTTCGATCGATAAATCTCGTGTCTTTAAAAGCGTAAAGAATGTTGGCAAACTTCAATTTCAAATCATCGATTTCTCGGATGTTTGATTTTGTCATTTCCAGCTTTCTTTGATATGAGCTGATGGTGTCTAAACCGTTAGATATCTCGTAAATTAAATTGTCCTGAATCATTTTGGAATATCTATCTGATTGGAAAAACACTCCTAAAATCAATAGTGCGGAAGCCAAAACCACCGACAAAACGCCGATATAAATATATGAATTCTTATCTTGAATCAAACCGATAACAAGCAAGACGATAGCCGCGATAAAAACGATGCCAGAAACAATGTAGACTGACAGTAGTTTCTTTCTGAAGTAGGTTTTTAAATTAGAACTTTTTCTTTGTGCCATATATTCGATCCTTTATTATCACGTTTAGTTTTTCTTTTTTTTATAAATTGTCTTTGGAGTAATCGAAGTCCAAAGTTTGGAAAAAATATAAAAAATTTGTTATTCAACTATATTTTAACATTAATATTCTATTATATGTGTGGGGTATTCACAATAAACTATAAATATATTATCAAAAGCGCAAAATACTAGCTATTATACAAACAGCAAAGAGAGCGCCAAAGCGGATGGGAAGATGCATATAATGAGCAATATCATGGAAGCAAATATCCATATATCTAACTCTTTGTGCCTACCCAAAAAAATATAGTATTGAACAAAGTCTATCACATACAAAGCTAGCAGCAAGTATCCCCCGAGGGAAAAAATGCTTATGATAAACTCCATGGCGATAACTTGTAGAGCCAGCATCATCATATTCAGCGCGTTGAACTCAACCCCAAAGTAGATTTGCGTAGATATAAAAATCGCGATTAATAAAGATATAATCATAACTATGAGTATGAAGAAAAAAGCGAAATTTTTGAAAAATGGATAGGTGATTGCATCGTATCCGGTAAGTTCAATAACGCTTGTTACTCCACTGTTGGTGTCGTAATCAAATTGAATATATTGATGTTGAAAGATATTTGTAGAATAGAAGAAAAAAGTAAGCAAGCATACGAAAACTGCAAACATCTTGCTCGCAATAGACATATACAATCTCTTAGTTTTAACGGATCCGATTTTTACTTTTCCGAAAATATCCATAAGTATTCCTTTTGCAATTTTAATTATTATATCATTATCACTTTATTCTCACAATTGTATATTATATGAGTATCTAAAAGGAGGAATAAGAATATGTTGTACGAAAACGTATCCGAATTAATCGGCAATACACCATTAGTTCATTTAAAAGAGATCGAGAAGGAATACAATCTCGACTGTAAAATATATGGCAAATTAGAGAAGCAAAACCCGGGTGGTTCAATCAAGGATCGCGCCGTCTATCAGATGCTTTTGAACGCGGTGAGCCAAGGCGTGAAATTGGAAGGAGCAAATATCGTTGAAGCAACTTCAGGAAATACTGGAATTGCTATTGCTATGCTTTCTAACTACTACAAATACAAAGCTTATATCGTCATGCCTACATCCATGTCTCAGCAGCGGAAGGATCTCATCAGGAGCTTTGGAGCAACCTTAGTCTTAGTTGACGGTCCTCTCAAGAATTCAATCGCAAAAGCGAATGAACTTTTAAAAGAATTACCCAACTCATTGATGCTGGACCAATTTAAGAATCTAGGAAATCTCCAGGCACACTATTTGCATACTGGAAAGGAAATAGTAGACGATCTCCCCGATGTCGACTATGTATTTGCCGGCTTTGGCACAGGGGGAACTATCTCTGGAATTGGAAAATTCTTCAAGGAAAACAAAGTCGACGCCAAAGCGATTGGAATCGAACCGGAAGAATCAGCCTTCATCACTAATGGGGTAGCTGGAAAACACGGAATTCCTGGAATAGGCGCAGGCTTTAAGCCCGACAATCTCAAGTTGGAATATGTCGATGAAGTAAATACTGTCAACTCTGAGCAAACTAATAAATTGGCTCGAGAAATTCTTTGCAAGGAAGGATTGTTCGTCGGTGTTTCTTCCGGTGCAAGCTTGTTAGGCGCCATAAACTATATAAAGAAAAATAATTTGCATAATAAAAAAATAGTCGTTATATTTCCTGATACAGGAGAACGATATTCATGGAACTAAAACTCGATTTCAAAAAACTGCCCAACAAGAAAGCCGTCTTAGATTTTGTCGATTCCTTGAAACTGGTCTTCTTTCCGGAATTGTGCAAATGTGAAGATTCAAAAAAAGCTATTATAATGGCTAGAGCAAACTACCTCATTGGCATAGCTAATTCCAACGAAAAACTGGAAGAATTCTTTTCATATATTCCTAAACTAAAAGATTTGTTCTCTAAGGACATTCAAATCACTTTCGATTCCGACCCTTCCTGTGATGGATACGAAGAAATCGTTTCTTCATTTCCAGGTTTTACTGCAACCTTCTATCATAGAATAGCTCATATTCTCTACAAACAGGGTTGCAAAACCGAAGCGAGATTGATATCTGAAGAAGCTCATTTCCGCACAGGCATAGATATTCATCCAGGCGCGCAGATTGGCGAGTATTTCTTCATCGATCACGGAACTGGAATAGTAATTGGAGAAACAACCATAATCGGAAATCACGTAAAGATATATCAAGGCGTAACTCTCGGTGGAATCTCACTGGCCAAAGGTCAAAGACTCAAGGGAGAAAAAAGACATCCCACCATTGGAAATTATGTCACCATATATTCCGGAGCTTCAATCTTGGGCGGAGACATTGAAATCGGGAACAACGTTGTAATTGGCTCAAATGTCTTCCTTACAAAATCGGTACCTTCCAATAGAAAAGTTGTAATTTCTGAACCGGAACTACTCGTATTGAAAAAGAAGCATATGGCTAAATAGCAAATATTAATTGTTATCACCTTTCTTTTGACAAAAGCACAGCTGTCTAAAGAAAGGTTTTTGTTTATCTTATTCCGTTTATCCCTCACATATATGATATAATTTACCAGGTGAAAATTATGGAATACAAAATAGAAAAAATAAAGCGCGACGATTTAAAAGAGCTCATTATGATATCAAAGAGAGTAACTTTGACAAACTCCGTAAGTTTTTTAGGAGATCTAGCTAACAAATTTATTACTTCTGGCGCAATCGTCAACGAGGCCATGGCCAATGCTGATTACACTTATAAGTGCACATTGGGCGGTAAGGCGGTTGGTCAAATCGCTTTTATTGCTGATAGAATCAATTTCATCATGGTTGATCCCGATTTTCAAAGAAAAGGAATTGGTAGTCTACTTTTGGAATTCGCTGCAAAAAAGATGTTTGAAAAATACGATGAAATATATCTCGATTGCTTTGGAAAAAACCACATAGCTAATTCCTTCTTTATCAAATCAGGGTTCGTGCTAGAAGCCTCTACATACGATAAAGACCTGAAGCAAAATCTCAATCGCTATTGTTTGAAAAAATAAAAAACACTACAAATCTGTAGTGTTATTTTTTTATTTGGTGACCTCAGCGGGATTCGGACCCGCGAATGTATCCTTGAGAGGGATATGAGTTAAACCGCTTCTCCATGAGGCCAGCCATAATATTTAATCACAAGTAAAAAAATTTATCAATAATAACGGGCACTAATCTTCTTTATTTCTCTTTTTTGCTCGAGGAAATGCACTTTTATAGACATCTTGCATTTCCGAATAAGTAACGTGAGTATAGACTTGAGTAGTTCCAATCGATTCGTGTCCCATCATTTCTTGAATAGTGCGCAAGTCCGCACCTTTTGAAAGAAGATGGGTAGCGAATGAGTGGCGTAGTTTATGGGGGTGTAGTTTTACATAACACCCTGTTTTCTTTTCAATTTCACACATGATATATTCAAGTCCGCGATAAGTCAGTCTCTTTCCATGATTGTTAACAAAGAAGCTATTTGTCTTATTTTGACTCAAATCTCTGCTAATTAAAGCCGGTCGCAAATTCTCCAAATAATCTTTCAGCGCTTGTCCTGCGCTTTTAGTAAATGGAACTATTCTTTCCTTATTTCCTTTTCCAATAACTCGAACTACTCTTTCTGACAAATTTACTGACTGCAATGTTAGATTAACCACTTCGCTCGCTCGCAAACCTGAAGCGTACATGAGTTCAAGCAAAGCTTGGTCACGAACAGCTAATTTGTCAGTGCGCATTCTATTCGCATCGAATAGTTTTTTTATTTCTTCGTCGGTCAAAAAATCTGGAAGTTTCTTTTCAAGTTTAGGTGAAGTGACCAATTCAAAGTAATCAACTTTAATCCTGCCTTTTGTATATAAGTATTGGAAAAAGTGCTTAAGAGCAGCTAAGTGTCTTTTGATTGTTGATTTAGAAAGACCAAGGTTTATCAAATCCAGCAAGTAAGCTCTGATAAGTTCCTGATCCACATCTTCGTAACTTAAAGCGTTTAAACTTAAAAAGCCTAGGAACTCACTTATGTCTTGTTCGTAGGCTTTAGCGGTATTGTTAGAATATTTTCTTTCATTTAAAAGATAAGAGACAAATCTCTTCTCTTCTACGGTAAAGGTTTTAGTAATATTTTTTCTCGCCAATGATCGATTGCCTCCATAGAGTTTTGGTATATGGTTATCTTATCTTCTTTTTTTGGCAACTGCAAAATTCCATAGATAGAATTTATCGGAGCAAAATTTTTGGGAGACGACATGACAAGGTAATTGATTAAACTTCCCAGCATTGTATAAATGGGAATAGGCTCGAATTTTTGCCCTTTCAATCTCTGCAAAACATAGTAAGCGGCCAATAATCCGCTCGCAGCCGATTCAACATACCCTTCTACTCCAACAAATTGGCCAGCGATAAAAGTATCAGTCATCTTTTTAAGTGATAGATCGCGATTTATTAACTTCGGTGCGCATATGTAGCGGTTGGAATGCATCAAACCATATCTTGCAAACTTAGCGTTTTCCATTCCTGGCAAACTGGAAAAGACCCGCTTTTGTTCTTTGTATTTTAAATTTGTTTGAAAGCCAACCATGCCGTAAAGCGTTCCAGCAATATTGTCTTGTCTTAGTTGAACTACTGCATATGGGTGAATATCATCCGTGGATAGGCCCCGGGCCTTAAGCGGTCCAAATCGAAGAGTATTCATACCTCTTTTTGCCATAACTTCTACAGGTAAACAGCCTTCAAAGTGTTCAAAATCATGAAGGATCACTCTTTCAGCTGACGTTAATTTTTCCACAAAATCCAAATACTGTTCCTGATTTAAAGGAATGTTTAAATACTTTCCTGACCCCTTATCGTATCTCGACTTAACATACATCTTTGAAGTATCGAGCGAGTCCAACTCTACAAGGGGAGCTGCCGCATCATAAAAAGAGAGTGTATCTTCTCCTAATTTTTCCTTGAAATAATCGCACAGCGAGGAATCAGTTAGCGGTCCAGTACACACTATGTTGATATCATTCTCATCGAGCGATTCAACAACTTTGGAAATAACTGTTATATTTTCATTTTCCTTTATTTTTTCAGTTATATAATTTGAAAAAACATCGCGATCAACAGCTAAATCTTGACCGGAAGGAACTCTAGAAATTTCAGCAGCTTTCATTATCAACGATCCCATCTTCGCAATTTCTTCCTTCAGCAAACCGCAGGCATTATCGCGCTTGGTAGATTTAAGGGAATTCGAACAGACAAGTTCTCCAAAATTGGTTGAATGAAAAGCAGGACCTAATTTAGGTTTCTGATCATATAAATTCACTTTGATTCCTTGACTCGCTAAAAAGTAGGCGGCCTCACTACCGGCAAGACCACCACCGATAATATTAATCTTTTTCATCTTTCTTTTTTTTGTTCGAAACCTTCTGAATATAGCGGCATTTGGGATAATTAGAACATCCGTAAAAAACACCGAATCTAGACTTTTTAAAGACCAGTGTTCCCTTTCCACACTTCGGACAAACTGTTCCTACTAACCCATCTGGATCTTCTTTTTCTACATCTGTTTTTTTATTATTATCGGATGCTTTTTTTGCTAATCCCTCGGTGTATTTACACTTCGGATAGTTGGAACACCCGATGAACTTTTCACCTTTGCGAGAAACGCGATAGACAAGTTTATGTCCGCATTCAGGGCAGTCGCGCCCGACATATTCAATCTCTTTCTTTTCTTTTTTTATGTACTTGCAAGTAGGATAGTTCGAACAGGCGACAAACTTTCCATATCTTCCGTGCTTGACGACTAAAGGCGAGCCACAAACGGGACACATTTCTCCCGTTTCTTCATCCTTAATCTTCTCCATATTTTCCTTAGCGTTCTCTAACTGCTTCATAAATTCCGTGTAAAATTCACGAAGTAAAGTTTCTTTTGATGAGTCTCCAGCTTTTATTTTTTCCAAGTCAGTTTCCATTTCGGATGTGTACGAATAACTCATCAAATTAGGGAAATACTCCTCGAGTTTTTCGACGACAAGCTTACCGGAATCGGTCGGATTAAGCGTGTGTTTTACCGTCGTGATATAATTTCTATCAATCAAGGTAGAAATAGTTGAAGCGTAGGTTGAAGGTCTTCCAATTCCTTTTTCTTCCATCAATCTAACGACGCTTCCATCGTTATACTTGTCGGGAGGATTTGTCGACTTTTTCTCCGTATCAATCTTGGTGGCGACAATTTTTCCACCCTCTTCAGCTAATTTTACAATGCTGTCAGGCAACACAATAGACTTGGAAGTGGAAATCTTAATCCCACAATCCTCGTAGGCGGCAGTGTATCCCTTTGATTCATTTTTAACTGCCTCTGTTTTGAATATATAACCGTTACCTTTAAATTTTAAAGTAGTAACATTGTCAACCTTAGGCTTCATCAAAGAAGCGATAGTCCTGGCGTATATCAAGCGATAAACATTGTACATTTCTTTGCTCAAAGAAGCTTTAGCAATAGCCGGAGTGAAGGTTAAATCAACTGGTCTAATTGCCTCGTGAGCATCTTGAACAAGATTGCTCTTTTTCTTTTTACCTAAATTGACTCCCTTGTACGCTTTCGGGCCATACTTATTGATGATATACTGGCTTGCAACTTCGACAAAATCAGGAGATAGTCTAGTCGAATCTGTTCTAATATATGTAATTAAAGCTTTAAATGATCCGTGTATTTCAATACCTTCAAAAAGTTTTTGAGCAATTGATGAAGTGAGTCTAGCGGAATATTTAAACCTTGTGTACGCTTCTTGTTCCAAGGAAGAAGTCGTAAAAGCGGGTCGGGCATTGCTCGTTCTTTTCGAGAAAGCTAAAGGAAGGACTTCAAATTCTTTTGGCAGTTGATTTAATATTTCATCAACCTTTTCTTTTGAATCGATCGAAGTTGGTTTATATATCTTGTTGTCCTTTGAATATAGAGGCGCTGAAATTTTTTCGTCGCCAAATTCACCAGAGATGTCCCAATAATCTTTCGGAACAAAAGCATCTATTTCCTTTTGATGTTCAACGATCATTTTTAAAGTTACCGATTGAACTCTTCCTGCAGATTTTGTCTTTATCTTATTCTTTAACAATCCAGATAAGTCAAAGCCGATTATTCGATCTAAAATTCTTCTAGTTTCCTGAGAAGCGACCAAATCCATATCGATGTGTCCCGGGTTCTCAAGAGCTTTTTTTACCTCTTTGGCAGTAATAGCGTTAAAAGAAAGGCGCTTTACTTTCAAAGGATCAAGTCCAAGTACAACTGCTAGATGCCAAGCGATTGCCTCTCCCTCTCGATCGGGATCGGTTGCCAAGTATACTTCGTCACACTTTTTAACTTCAGCTTTGATTTCTTTAACTATTTTAGATTTTCCTGAGATTATCTTGTAAGTTGGTTCAAAGTTGTTGTCGACATCAACACCTAACCCACCTTTGCCTTTGGTGGCGAGATCTCTAACGTGTCCGACCGAAGCCATAACCTTAAAATCATCGCCGAGAAATTGATTTATTGTTTTAATTTTATTAGGAGACTCAACAATTACTAGTTTCATTTTCTTCCTCCCTTATATATCGAAAAGATTATGATAGAAAAATGGAGGCGTTGTCAAGTAATTGATTTTCACATTTTTCCTTATTACTTTAGTAATAATATTTTTTAAAATAGATGACTTTACAAAAGTGTGGCTATTCCTATTAAGATTGTATCAATGTTATAATAACTTTGCTGAATAATTAGCGTTTAAG
>Ga0172378_10003603_pt1 | contig 14563 bp, 11 predicted proteins | sample GrowelOW332metaG_FD_119755 | JGI IMG/M metagenome (GOLD analysis project Ga0172378, IMG submission 119755) | Groundwater microbial communities from an aquifer near a municipal landfill in Southern Ontario, Canada - Pumphouse #3_1 metaG | ecosystem: Environmental > Aquatic > Deep subsurface >... | reverse complement strand
TTGCTGCTCCAAGCGCGATAGATACATCTCATCATTCGAGATAATTCGCACATAGTTAGTCTCTAAGCGCTCTTTGAGATATTCGATTCTCCCAAGAACATCTTCTAAATTTGGCAGTGCTTTGTCAGCTGCAGCTGTTGGAGTTATAGCGTAAACATCAGCTACTAGGTCACAAAGAGAAGTATCTATCTCATGGCCGATGCCCGAAATAACCGGAATCGGTGATTCCGATAACTTTCTCACTACTCTTTCGTCGTTGAAACAATCTAAGTCTGTCTTAGATCCTCCACCTCTTCCAAATATAATTATATCGGCATCGGAGTGATAAGCCAAATCTAACGCTCTAATCAAACTCTTGGGAGCGTTGCTTCCTTGAACGACAGCGTCGAATAAAACTGTCGAAACTGGAAACTTTTTTTCCAAACTTTGCATGATGTCGTGATATGCCGCTCCAGAAGCAGAAGTGATAATGGCAATCTTAGATATGTGTTCGGGTAGCTTTTTCTTTCGCTCCGGAGCAAATAGTCCTTCTCTTTCGAGTTTATCGCGCAGTTCCTTCAGTTTAAGCAACTCTTGCCCTTCGCCATCTAGCGCAAGATATCGCGCATTTAGCGACAGTTTTCCAAAGGGAGCGTAGTATGACATGTCTCCGGTTAAAATAACCTTATCTCCCTCTTTATATTCAATTCCTATTTGCGCGTCATACCACGAAAAAATTATCACGCTCAGCGTGGCTTTTTTCGAAGCTGACGAATTTGATGAGTCGACGAGGGTTAAGTAAACATTTCCCTTTTTTACGGACTTCGATACAATTTCCCCTCTCACCTTGATATTTCTAAAAATGTCACCTTTAAAAACTTCCGAAATGATATTTGAAAGTTGGGAAACAGAAAAAATATTATTTTTGAGCAGAGGTGAGTTCATAATTTAAAGTACCTTATCTAAAACAGCGTTAATATATTTGTAATCCTTGGAATCCAAGTATTCTTTCGCATAGTTGACAGCGCAGTTGATGACGACCGCTTTGTCGGTTAACTGGCAGTATTTTACTTCCGCTACAGCCTCGTAAAAAATTGCCTGAGCAATAGCGTTCAAACGATCGAATCTCCACTTTTTTAAAAACTGTTGGACATCGTTTGATATTTCTTCCTGATGTTGTAAAGCAGATACGAAAACCTCCCTTGAGAATAAATCAATTTCCGAAGTGTCTTCGCATTCAAATTCCCCCAGGAGAATTTGTGTTGGATCATAGTCGATTCCAGCCTTTTGTTGAATGAGTGCAGCGTATATTGAATTTAATGCTTTTTTTCTCAAATCGGTTCTCGTCATAAATATTTTCCTCTACTTTCCAAAGAACATAATAGTAAACAACTTATTAAGTCTATAATATAATTTTAAATAATTCCATCAATTTTCACTTGAACGTTAAATTTTTTCAATTCGAGCATTGATTGAATTTGTTCAGATATTTCTCTTTGAATATCATTGCTTAGTTTCGATGCGTTTTCGTTGCTCCTGATGTGCACGTGGATGTATAAAACCGATCCTTGATCGGTCGTGCGACACAAGAGAGGTTTGATAACGCAAACTTTGCATTTTTTCTTTTCACTTTCAGTCGGGTGTTCACAAAGGCAAACTTCAGGTAAGTCATCCAGCACACCGTAGGCAATATCGCAAATTACCTTGGAAGAAATTGCCGAAGTTCCAAATTGAGTATTAGTTTTAATCTCTACATATCTAGCCATATTTTTACTCCTTTACCTGTTTCATCGAGAGGGAAATTCTCTTTCGTTCGATATCAACTTTAATTACCTTTACTTTTACTATATCACCGATTTTGACAACATCAGAAACATTTCTTACAAAGGTATTCGATAGCTCGGAAATGTGAACAAGACCATCATCGTGAAGACCGATGTCGACGAAACAACCAAAATCCATGATATTTCTAACGGTTCCTTCGAGAATCATGCCAACTTTGAGCTGTGTGATATCCGTTATCGATGAGTCGAGCTTAGCGACGACCAATTCTTCCCTTGGGTCGCGGTTAGGCTTGATCAGTTCTTGAATTATATCTTGAAGTGTCAATTCTCCGCACCCGAGCGATGAAGCGTAGCTCGCTATTTGCTTTTCATCTATTTTAGCACAAATTTCCGGCGCTAGTTTAACATCTTTGATTCCAAGCATATCGAGTAAGCGATAAGTCAAATCGTACGACTCTGGGTGTACTCCAGTATTATCGAGTGGCTCTTTTCCATCTTTAACCCGCAGGAAACCAGCTGAGTTAAGAAATGCTTTAGCTCCGAATTTTGGTACATTCAAAAATTCCTTCCTCGCAGTAAATTTGCCGTTTTTTGTGCGGTAGTCAACGATGTTTTTTGCGAGAGTTTTGTTGATACCGGACACGTAGGAAAGAAGCGATGGTGATGCGATATTAATGTCGACACCAACCGCATTGACGCAATCCTCAACCACTCCTTTCAGTGCATTCTTTAATTTTGTTTGATTCATATCGTGCTGATACTGACCGACGCCGATTGCTTCAGGATCAATCTTAACTAGTTCCGAAAGAGGATCTAATAGACGCCTGGCGATGCTGACAGCAGAGCGCAAGGCCACGTCAAAATTTGGAAATTCCTCTATTGCTAATTTCGAAGCGGAATAAACACTTGCACCCGCTTCAGAAACGATAACCAGTTTAGTTTCCGGGAAATTCTTCAAGATCTCTTTTAGAAATAGTTCCGATTCGCGACTGGCTGTGCCATTCCCCAAAGCGATGTAGCTGACTTTGTATTTTGATATGAGATCGGAGACCACCTTAGCATCTTCCTTAAGTCTTTCACCTTTGTGAATAGCGTTGAATACTTTGCTTGTGGTAAGAACGTCACCCTTTGAGTCAATGATGGCAATCTTGCATCCGTTGCGATATCCAGGATCAAATCCAAGTACTGTGCAATACTTTAGAGGTGCTTGCATCAACAACTGCTTTAAATTTAACTTGAAAGTTTCGATTGAAGAATCTTCCGCCTTTGCAAAAAGGTCGTTGAGAATATCGTTTTCAACGCTGGATTTAATCAATCGGGTAAAGCTGTCCTGAATGATGTTTTCAAAGATAGCTCTATAGGGGGTCTTCCGCGGAATTTCAAACGTGGAAATGTGAGATAACACGCTGTCGACATCGTAGATGATTTCGCGGGTTAAGCACTTTTCTTTCGTTCCGCGATTTATAGCGAGAACGCGGTGCGGTTTTGCCTTTGCCACCGGTTCTTTAAATTTGTCGTAGTTGTCATATGTGTGTGCAGGCGGATTCTTTACGAGACTCGCTGAAAGATAACCTCTCGTATTTACTGAATTTTTTATAAACGTTCGATAGTTAGGATTGTCAGCAATCTCTTCCGCAATAATATCGCACGCCCCTTTGATAGCGGATGCTGCATCGTTGACGCCTTTCTCTTTAGAGATGTATTTCTGAGCTTCTATTTCGAGATTTCCGCTCCTGTCGTTGTGAAGGTAATCGGCCAGCGGTTTAAGCCCACGTTTGAGAGCCATCGACCCGCGAGTCTTTCGCTTTGGTTTATACGGGCGATAAATATCTTCCAACTGCGCTAAATTTAGACACTCGTTGATGCTCTTTTCTAACTCGGGAGTTAGTTTTTCCTGTTCGTTGATCGATTTGAGAACTGTTTTCTTTCGCTCATCCAACTTTCGAAGGTAGGTCACTCTCTCATCCAAAAGGCGAATAACTTTATCCTCCATATTTCCAGTTACCTCTTTGCGGTAGCGGGCGATAAAAGGAATGGTTGAACCGGAGTCAAGCAACTCTAAAGTCGCTTTGACTTGAGATTCGTTGATGTTCAACTCTAGCGCAACTTGCTCGGTAATATTCATATGTTTCCTTCTTTCAACTTCGACATCTCTTCCTTATAGAATCGATTGCTCAATTACTTTACTAAGATATTGAGAATCTTATTTTTGACAAATATAACTTTAAATATTTCTTTTCCTTCAGTATACCGCGAAATAGATTCAACTTCCTGGGCCTTCTTTACAAGTTCATCCTTGTTGTCAAAATCCCGTTTGATTTTCAAATTTCCGCGATGCTTTCCATTGACGGAAACAGGAAGTGTGATCTCATCTAAGACGCACTTACTCTCATCGTACTCAGGCCACTTTGCAAATTCTATACAGTCGGTTTTTCCGATCAATTCATATATTTCACTTGCGATGTGTGGAACGATAGGATTCAAAAGCTGAGCGAGAACAACCAGGTGATGCTTACACAGCGATTTCGCCTGATAAAGAGCGTTGACAAATATCATGATCTGAGCAATTGCTGTGTTAAAGTGAAGGGCTTCGTAATCTTCAGTAACCTTTTTTATGGTGAAATTAAATTCAAAATCGAGCGAACCATCATCCTTATCGGTCCACTTTGAGACAAATCTCTCATCAGTGTAAAGTCGATATACGCGATTGAGGAATCTATTAGCGCCGCTCAGGCCAGTTTCAGACCAAGGTAAAGATTGGTCGATTGGACCTTTAAAAAGTTCGTAAAGACGAAGTGAATCGGCACCAAACTCTTTGATGCAATCGTTGGGATTAACAACATTTCCAAGCGATTTCGACATCTTCACTCCATTTGACCCTAAAACCATCCCTTGATGATAGAGTTTCTTAAATGGTTCCTTGCATTTAACGATTCCTTGATCGTAGAGAAATTTGTGCCAGAATCTTGCATAAAGCAAGTGAAGAACAGCGTGTTCAGCACCGCCGATATACAAGTCGACAGGCAACCAGTGGCTGATAAGCTTAGGATCTGCGATTTCGCGGTCGTTGTGCGGATCGAGATATCGGATGTAGTACCAAGATGATCCCGCCCACTGTGGCATGATGTTTGTTTCGCGTTTTCCGTGTTTGCCATCAATCTGGACATTAACCCAATCAGTCGCCTTCTCCAGCGGAGGTTTGCCATCGCCGGTTGGCGCATAATTATCCAACTCAGGAAGAGTCACTGGCAATTCATCATAGTTGACAGGAACAATTTCTCCATCGTCAAGATGGACGACAGGAATAGGTTCCCCCCAGTAGCGTTGGCGTGAGAAGAGCCAGTCGCGCAATTTATAATTAACTTTTTCTTTTCCTTTTTTCATCGCCACTAAGTGCTCGGTTATAACTTTCGCTGCTTCCTTGTTGTTCAATCCGTTAGCATAGTCCGAGTTTATGTGTTTTCCATCGCCAATCATCGCAGCATTGGAAACATCTCCCTCGATAACTTGAATGAATTCAATCGAATGTTTTTTAGCGAACTCATAGTCGCGTTCATCGTGGCATGGTACGGCCATTACCGCACCTGACCCATATGTCGCTAAGACATAGTCTCCAATATATATTGGAACTTTTTTTCCATTGATAGGATTTATGGCATAAGCGCCAATAAATACGCCCGTTTTTTCTTTTGATAACGCCGTTCTTTCAAGATCGGACTTCGACTTGATGGAATCGAGATAAGCATCTACCGCCGCTTGGCATTCTGGCGCAGTGATCTTCTTTACAAGTTTATGTTCCGGAGCAAGGACGACATAGGTGCAACCAAAAAGCGTATCAACACGAGTCGTGAAAACCTGGAAACTCTCGGTGGAATCGACTACGTCAAATTCAATTTCAACACCTTTCGACTTGCCTATCCAGTTGCGCTGCATCGCAATTGTCGATTCGGGCCAGTCGAGCAAAGGAAGATCATCCAACAGCTTTTGGGCATAGGCCGTAATTTTGAGAACCCACTGATTTAAAGCCAATTTAATGACTGGGAAGTTTCCCCTTTCCGATCGACCGTTGACAACTTCTTCGTTTGCTAAAACCGTCCCTAATTCCGGGCAGTAATTAACAGGGCGATTATCCATGTAGGCTAATCCATTTTCAAATAACTTTATAAATATCCACTGCGTCCACTTGTAATAAGATGGGTCGGAAGTTTGAATTTGTTTCGACCAATCGTAAGACAAGCCGCAGGATTTCAACTGCGAGACGAAGTTCGCAATGTTTTTATCGGTGAACGGTCCAGGGTGCTTGTTGTTTTTTATCGCATACTGTTCAGCCGGAAGACCGAAGGAATCAAAACCGATGGGATGCAAAACGTTGAATCCCTGAGCACGCTTGAATCTCGCTTCAGCATCAGTGGCGGAATAGCCTTCGATGTGGCCGACGTGCAACCCCTGAGCCGAAGGATAGGGAAACATATCCATTATGTAATACTTGGGCTTGTCGAAATCGTAGACGTCACATTTGAATGTCTCGTTCTCCTCCCAATATTTTTGCCATTTCTTTTCGATAGAACTAAAATCATAACCCATAAAAATACCTCTCAAACTATCTATGTAATTTATCCTATATATAATATCATATCAACCGCTGATAATTAATAGTTTGTATATTATTAATCCTTGTATTTTCGCGTTTTATTATATAAACTGAATTAAATTAATAAAGGAGATCATCTATGAGCACAACTCTTTATGATGTAAGTTCACTTTTACCGTCGTCAACGCAGACAATATTTTTTGATTGGATTTCCATAGTTTATATCGTCATCTTAGTTCTCGGATTAATCATCGGGGCTAAGAAGGGATTTTTCCAGATGATGCTATCACTATTAGGAGTGATTTTTTGCTTCGTAGCCGCATACTTTTTAGCGGCACCAGTCGCTTCGTGGGCGAAGAGCACCTTTGAGTGGGATGATACACTGATCAACTCCATTTACGATTGGTTTTTATCAAAATCAAGTGCTGCTTCTCAAGTTTTGAATCGATCCGATGCAGAATTAGCGATGCCAACGCTCGTCGGCGCCCTCGGCGTTCCGGGTGTCTTCCAAAGTTATGTTTCCTCATTTGCTCTTTCAAGTATTCCGGAAGCGGGTGCTACCCTTCCAGTAGGTATCTACATTGCTGAAGGTCTTTCTAATATTGCATTTACCGTCGCTTCCTTCCTCGCTGTTTTCATTGCAGCAGCAATTGTTCTCGCGATTCTCAAGCACTTTGCTAAAGAATTGACCAAGCACAACTTAATCGGTTCGCTCGACAAATTTGTCGGAGCGGCCATCGGTTTAGTTATCGCCGCGAGTGTTGTTGTTCTAGTATCCTACGGTTTGACTTTCCTCTCAGTTATCGGCAGTGCCAGCACTTATATTACGAATACCCTTCGACTCGAAGATGATTCTTACTGGTCGTTTGCCAAGGTAATTTACGAAAATAACTTCTTCACCTTATTGACTGAGCAAATCAGTTCTCTCGCCAATTCTTTTGCTGTCATTTAACGATTTTAGCCCCGTATTATAAAAAGGATTACACAGCGGTTGATTATCGATGTTTTTCCTTGACAAAAAGGACTAATAATACTATATTTAAAAGGCATGTGTAGCATGTGAATATTTGTTTGTCCGATGAATGGTTGTTAAGTAGCCCAGCTATTAATGGTGAAGCCACTCATCCGAAATAAAAGGATTCACACCATCTGCAAAAAGAAAGGAGAAGAAACATGTCAAGATATACTGGTTCAGTTTGGAAGAAATCCCGTAGATTAGGTTACTCCATCTTGGGAAATGGCAGAGAACTCGCAAAGCGTCCTTATGCCCCAGGCCAACATGGAAACGACAGAAGAAGAAAACAGTCTGACTACGGTAAACAACTTACCGAAAAACAAAAACTCCGTGAAACTTACGGCGTTTCTGAAAGACAGTTCAAACGTTTATTCTTATTAGCTCGTTCCGACAAGAACACCGTTACCGGTTTAGCCTTCATGAGAATTCTCGAATCCAGATTGGATAACATTGTTTATCGCTTAGGATTTGCTAGAACGAGAAGAGGTGCTAGACAATTGGTCAACCACGGTCACGTCTTAGTCAACGGCAAGAAAGTCGACATACCTTCCTATTTAGTCAAGGTTAACGATGTCGTTTCATTAACTGAAAAAGCTAAGAAGTTTGCATTGGTTGAAGATGCTCTAAAGGCTCAAGTATCTACCGTTCCTTACGTCAATGTTGATGTAGAAAAGAAATCTGGTAAACTTACTAGACTTCCTGAACGTTCAGAACTTACTTCTGAGATTCAAGAAGCTCAAATCGTTGAATACTACAACCGTAAGCTGTAATATTCTACGGAAAAATTCAGAAAATATGGTGCTGCGATTTATTCGCAGCACTTTTTTTAACCATATATATGATTACAGTTTTTCCAATACTGTAGTTTTAAAACTAAAGCATAATTGGTCGTCATATAATATTATTCATATAAAAAACTACTGGGTAGCACCAAGTTAATAACTATGTATTTGCCATTGAGTCATTTATTTATTTTTTTTATGAAAAATCGTACTTCTCTTTTTTATACTTGTATCGAAAAATTTAGCGTCTTGAATTTCTTTTTGGGAGAATGAAGTTGTATATTCGATATTTTGGTTTTCCCAAATTTTTTCGGCTTCCTCGTGTAGGTGGCGCTTTGTATATGCATCTTTAGCGAGCAAAGCGTTGTAAGGAATGATTTGATAATAAATCAAAACGCGCGCATCAGACTCGTATTCCGGCGAGAGTTTTTTCTTCTTTATAGACAGTTTAAGCAGCCACTTATCTGCTCTAATAGACATATAAATGTGAATGATCAAAAAGAGAAAAATACCTAGATAGTTATTGAAAGAATTCCAGTCTTGTTTAAAAAACAGCATAATTCCTTCTAAGTTATAGATAACTTGCTGATCAACTCCAATTGAAAGCATCCATTGAAAAAAGGCAGGAATACCTGGAATTGGAAGCAAAAAATAATAGAGAAGGATCATCAATAATCCTTGCCATTTAAGTCTAATCAACAAGTATATCGGGCCGAGGAAAAAATAAGCGTATGAAAAGCCCACTCTTTTTTGCACTTTATTTGATGCCAGATCTATCAGGTTAACTTTCATTTATAAAAACTTTCTATCTAGTGTGACTGTAATAATTATATCATATGTATAATTAGTAAAACAAAATTTGTCTCACTATTGAACGCGATTTAACGATTGATATATAATAGATAAAATTAGAAGGGATTAGATTAATTTATGTTACATTTAGAAAAATTTGACAAAGTTGACGCCAGCAAATCTTACGCATTTTTACAAGAATTGCCATCTGAGGCGGGATTTGTCAACAAATATATAGGAATGTCTAAAAAAGAATTTGAACAAAATGCTCTAAAAGAAAGAACAGAATCAGAAAGAGGTATAAACTTAAAAGAAGGTTATGTTCCAGATACTTATTACTTCTTAGTAGATGGGCAAGAAATCGTCGGTCTATTCAAATTGAGACATTATCTCAACGATTTTTTAAGAGAGGGACCGGGGCACATAGGTTATGCCATACATCCAAACTATCGCCGGAGAGGCTATGCGAGCAAGGGGCTGAGCATGGCGGTAATAGAACTGAAAAAAATTATGGATCCAAATGAAAGTGAAATTTATCTATCCTGCAATTTAAGTAATACAGGGTCACTTAAAGTACAGCTGAACAACGGTGCATACATACATCACAAAGACGATAGTCATTACTACACTCGCATTAGAGTTAGATAATATAAAAGAAACAGGCAAATTTCCCTGCTTCTTTTTTTATTTGCTAGAGCAACGATTATTTGTAATTATTTGTGTTTAAATTTTTGGCGAGCATTTCTTTTTCAAATTTAGCTTGCTTGTCACGGTGAATAATCGCGAGCTTGTTCTTTTCATCTGCCCACGCTTTTCCGTGGAGAGGATAGAAGCACATTGCGACTAAACTGAGGATGACAAATAGCGCGGCAAACGCCACCCAAGCTACGATTATACCGTACTTAGCAGTGCTCGTTTGCAGGGCCGCTTTGATGTCGAAATCGTAGGAGAACCAACCGAGAACTCCGAGGAAAATTGAATTAGCGATAGATATCGCTGGTTTTGTAACGAGCGAATTGACTCCCGCGTACATTCCTTCTCTTCTCAATCCGGTTTTTGATTCATCGTAATCAATGACATCCCCGTTGAGCAAGGGAATCAAATACATTCCACCTGAGAAGCCGGCTCCAATAAGTAAGAAAGCAACAGCGACTCCAATTTCCTTAGTTCCAAAAGGCAACATGATAATCAAGCCGGTAGAGAATGCGGCACACATAATAATCATGAGAACTTTTAAACCGAGTTTTTCATATGACATAACCCAAAATAGCAATCCACCAGCCGCTCCGATAACGAGAGGAATATATATAAATAGCGAGTTGATTGCGGAGTAGGCATCCTTGTAGTATGTGAGTCCAGTCATCAGGATTGTTTGGGCAAAAATAACTGTCCATGAAATAACTTCAAATAGGAGAAACGCTTTGTTTTTAAAGCAGTATGCGATGGATTTTATAATTCCCATTTGCTTTTCTTCTTGAATATATCCATTCTCTTTGTAGAAGTATGTCGACAACCAAATGATTAAACCAGCAACGATGGCAATTCCCACCATAATCAGCTGGAAGACAGTATCGTCTGCACCTATTTCAGGTCTAATAATTGGGAAGAGAACGAGTGGTACCCCCATCGATATGATAGAGAACAGCATCTTCCAAATAATGATGCCAGATCTTGCTTTATTCGTAACTGCCATTTCAAAGGGCATGACGTATAAGGCTGAAGCAATGGCGGTGTAGAGAGTATCAAACAGGAATAGACAAATGAGCATTTGTGCCATAAGCCACCCCTGCGAAGCAGCATCCCACGGGAACCAGGTTAAAATAAAGGCTGCGGCAATTAATGGTGCTCCATAGCGGATAAAAGGTATTCTTCTTCCGAGTTTTGAATGCGTGTGGTCTGTAATAAATCCGAAAATTGGATCGTTGATCGCGTTCCAAATGCCGAATAATATCCAAGCAAATGAAGCCCAAGATGAGGATAATCCTAGATAAGTCACATAGTAATAAGTTAAACCTGAAGCGGTTATTAACCCATTTAAAGTTGCGGTCATGCCGTCAGCAAAGCTGACTGTGAATTTCGACATGAAAGGAACTTTTTCTTCGACAACGCTACCTTTTACAATAGTCTTTGTCTCAATCTTTTCTCTTTTCATCAATAATTTTTCTCCTTTTTGATATCTTTTAGAAAATCTTTGACTACTTTATAATAATGCTCAGGATAATCTTCAAAGGATTGAGCATGTTTAGAATCCTTGAAGATTTGTATTTGCTTTTCCCCCTGGTAAGCATCATACATTAGTTTAGATTGGCGCGGACTTACACAAGTATCTCCACCTCCGTGAATAAATAGAATCGGAACGCTCAAGCGACCTTCACGAAGAGAATCAATCGGACGCACCTTGCAAAAGTTATACCCATAGAGCCATTTAGAAAAGACTCCGCTGAGTTCTACTAACCACTTAGGAAAGTGCGCAATCTGTTTACTTTGCTCTTGGATAACATCTTTGAAGATACCGTATCCGCAGTCATTGATGACAAAGTCGACTTTCGGAAGGTATCGCAAAGCGTAAATTTGAGTTCCCGCACCCATTGATTCACCGTGAAGTCCAAGATAAATATCGTTTCCAAATTTTCGTCGCACGTGCTTGATTATCTCAATTAAATCGCGGGATTCTAACTTTCCCATCGTGCACTTATATGGCCGATTTTCTCCGTGTCCTCTCTGGTCGAACAAGATGCAGGAATATCCGAGTTTTGCAAACATGGTAGCATACTTAACTCCGCCGTATCTCGTGTAAGTATATCCGTGAGAAATAATGACAAATTTCTTTAGATCATTTTTCAATAAGGTTCCCTTAATTTCATATCCATCGAAAGAAATCGTATTGAAATCTTCACGTTCGTAACTGTCGTAATTGAAATACAGATTCTTCTTCTTTTCAATTTGAATCGTTTCTTCTGTGGTAAAGTGCTTGGGCCAAGCTAATCTTCTCGCTAGATAAATCGCTGCGAAAACAGTACTAACCAAAAGAAGTAGGACAATGATACAGACGATGATAACTGCGATACGTTCAAAGTATTGCATGTCTCTTCCCCCATTGAATCAGTTCAATTTGTTCCATTCAACCGTTCCTTCCCTTTACCAACTATAAGTATTTTTTGATCATTTCTTCGGTGAATCCACGGCTGTCAATCAGCTCTGTGTACATCTTTCCCGATTTCCGAATAGTCCTTTCCTGGGTCTTATAATCGAGTGACACTAAGCCGAATTTTGCTGTTTGTCCTTCTGCCCATTCCCAGTTGTCAATGAAAGTCCAGTGGCAGTATGCCTTGACGTAAGGGAGGTCGGAAATAGCTTTGACATGGGTGTAGATATACTTTGGTCTAATTTCATCTTTGCTGTCGCAAGTACCATTTTCCGTTACGTATATATCTCCGCCGAAAATTTCATGTTCGCGCTTGCAGATAGCTCGAAGCCCTTCCGGATATATTTCCCATCCCAATTCGTTTTTTGGAGCGTTGGGATTGGCCTCAGCTTTAAGATGGTGTACCTCGTTTCTCAAATAGTAATTAATTCCGATAAAGTCGTAGTACTTTCCCTTTTTCTGTTTGATATTACCAATAAAGCTGGTGCGCTTGCCAAAAGCCATAGCCTTCATGATGGAATCTTGAAATACGCGCTGAAGATAATTAGCTTGGAAACGGTCGAGGAGGTTTTTCTTTGATTTAGGCGCAAAATACACCATGTGATTAGCAAAACCGACTCGGCATTCCGGTATCTCTCCATGCAGGATACGATAGGCTTCAATGTGGCATATCGCTAAGTTTTTTAATACTTTTTTAGCCAGCTTCATCGACTTTTGCGCCGGTGGCCACACTCCCTTATAATAGCTGGTTAAGGCGTATATATTCGGTTCGTTTATCGTGCAAAATTCATCCGCCACTCCGCGTATATTTCTAGCAAAGTACTGAACAAAATCTAAGAAATATCTATTGTTTTCACTCTTAGTAAAAGCTCCCTTATGCTCAAACCATATTGGATTGGAAAAGTGGTGAAGCGTGACGAGAACCTTGATTCCTTTTTCTTTGAGCAAGCTAATCTCATCGATATAGTGATCCATGGCTTCCCGATCAAACTTTCCTTCTTCCGGTTCAATTCTCGCCCATTCAACCGACATGCGATAGATCTGAATGTGCATGTCGGCCATAAGTTTGATATCTTCTTTGTAAAGCTTGTAATGCTGGTTGGCAACAAATGGAGTAGTGTCATCCTTAATTCTTCCTTTGATCAAAGAAAATTCGTAAAATGAATTATTTCTATTGTCACCTTCAATTTGAGTCGAAGCTGTTGCAACGCCCAATTTAAGCTGATCATGCAATTTGAATGGTTCCATGTTTTCTCCTTTTATCCAATTATTACTGTTGCGCATTAAAGCGTTTCAATAAATTTTTTAAACGACTCTAATCCATCTTTCGTGAGTTTGAAAACACCACAATCGGTGAGAACTTGCTCAAAGACAAATCCGACTTCTTCGCGAAGCACTTTCTCGACATTCTTACTGTTTATTTCCCGCTTTGATTTTATCTGCTCAAGCCAAGGTAAGTGCTTCTCAATGGAAGGATATATTTCGCCTGTTCTTCCGAGAAGATATTCGCCGCAAAGACTCAATTCACGTTTGAGCCTCCCGGGCAACACCGCTAGTCCCATGACTTCGATAAGTCCGATATTTTCTCTCTTGATGTGGTGAAGTTCCTTGTGCGGGTGGAAAATTCCATCGGGATACTCCTCACTTGTCAAGTTGTTTCTCAGGACTAAGTCTATCTCGTATAAACCTTCTTTTCGACGTGAAATAGGGGTTATTGTGTTGTGTTTATTTCCCTCAGCATCCACGGCGACTATTCCGCTGGATGAATCGGAATAAGACCGCCACTTTCTAAGGATTCGGTCGGAAAGTTCAACGAGAGCATCTCTGTCTGTCGTCTGTAATCGGATGACGGAAAGCGGCCAATTTAGGATGGAGCATTTCACATCAGGAAAGTCAGCAACTTTAAACGTGTAGATATCCTCCGCGCGATTGAGAGGAAATTCGTAATTTCCCCCTTGAAAGTGCTCGTGTGATAATATGGACCCGCCCACGATGGGCAAATCGGCATTTGATCCAATCATGTAGTGCGGGAAAAGATCGAGGAAATCGACGAATCTTTTAAATGTATCTTTTGTGATTGACATGGGTGAATGCTCACTCTTAAAAACGATGCAGTGTTCGTTAAAATATCCGTAAGGAGAGTACTGCAAGAAAAAATCTTCCCCGTTGAGTTTGATAGGAATTATGCGGTGATTTGATCTTCCAGGGTGGGAATATGTTCCGTAGTATCCTTCGTTTTCCTTGCATAGAAGGCACTTAGGATAAGATGAGGATTTAATCGTGCGCAAGCGGGCGATTTCCTTCGGATCCTTTTCAGGTTTTGATAAGTTGATGGTTATATCTAAGTCGACTTTTTTTCCTTTGGTGGAATACACGATGTTCTTTGCTAGACGATCTTTGCGGATATATCGCGATTTTATCGAAAAATCGTAGTACCAATCCGTCGCGTCTTGCGGGGAAACCTTGTGGTACAAT
>Ga0172378_10003602_pt1 | contig 14566 bp, 14 predicted proteins | sample GrowelOW332metaG_FD_119755 | JGI IMG/M metagenome (GOLD analysis project Ga0172378, IMG submission 119755) | Groundwater microbial communities from an aquifer near a municipal landfill in Southern Ontario, Canada - Pumphouse #3_1 metaG | ecosystem: Environmental > Aquatic > Deep subsurface >... | reverse complement strand
CCGCTGTAAAATCTAATTTAACGCCGGTTGTGTCGGCTGCTATTGCCTGCCATTCCTCATAACTGCCAGTATTGCCGGCTAAAACCCACTCTTGATAAGGTGAAAGTGCGCTAATCCCCTGAGCAAAACGTATGCGCCCGCCATTTGATAAGTCAATCGAACTCCCAAAATAGACCGTAGTAGTCTCATCGGTGTAATTTGTTTTAATCGTACAATTTTCGAGCCCAGTCACATCGCCCTGTTCGAGTGAAACACCGATACCATCATCGTCGTACACTTCAACAATAGCAATCGGACTGATGCCAGTAAGGACAATCGAGCCACCGAAAACATCGCCCTCAACAAATTCATGGTCGGGGGTAACAGTTACATTCTCGCCCGGATCGCCCTGAACGCCCGGATTGCCCTGCTTGCCCTGCTTGCCCTGCACGCCCAAATAAAGAATTACGGCATCGCTCCAATCTGCCTGCGTAGCGGATTGCTTTTGATACCACTGCTGATATGGTTTTGACTCGGCGTCATATAGGATATCCGTCGCAAGATACCTGAAGCCCTGTGCAGCGGAATCGTATATATATCGTAATGCGAGCGTTCCAGTCATGTCGATATCAAGACCGCTGCCATCTGTTCCTCGGATCTGTATCGCATCGCCCCAAGTCGTTCCATCGTCCATGCTCCATCGCATATAATTTGCGCCGCTTGTGGTATTACCCCAATCAATGCCATTAATCGAGTATTGTGCCTGTGGCGTCGGTGCGTCAATTACATTAATGTAAATAGGATCTGAGTAAGTCGTTCCAGAATCAACCGATATCTTCATGTAGTGATCTTCTTCATCGTCATACTCATCATGCCAAGGAGCTTCAATCGGGGATAATTGCACGCTATCAACTGTAAGAGCGCCGATGTCAAGCGTGTAAATGATACGGATTGAGCCAGCTTCATTGAAAAACCTTATATAAGTGTCGCTGGTTGTCGGCGATGCGTGCCAATCTGCGTCGATTGTTTCCTCGCCAGTAGCACTAAATTGCACTCTCATCGCCTGAGAATCCATTCCGGCTGATATAATGGTTGAATCGCCATAGGTTCCGCCGGTAAATGCAATCCTGAAATATTTGCCAATTCCAGTGGAATAATTTAAACCTTCTGCCGGTGTTATTTCGCCCCAGTCCGATGTCTGATCTACGTTGTATTGCACTGATGTCGCCTGTGAAGTGGTCAAGTCCTTCGAAATGCTCCACGTTGAACCACCATCAAGAGATATTCTGAAATACTCGTCTGCGCCGGTCATGGTTAAATGCCAATCACCTGACGCGTCTGCAGTAGTGCTGTACGCAAATATTACGTTGTCGGCATCGTCGCCGTCATCGCCATCCTTAACCCAAAGTTGCCAATATATGCTAGATTCTGACGGCTCGTTCCCGGTGTTATCTGCTACTAAGCTTTGCCAAACAGCCGAATTATATCGAACGGCGGCGTTTTCAGCGTAGGTTGTGCCTGTATCCCAATCGCCTTCAGGGGATAAGCTGAGCCCGTCGATTATAGTCGTGGTTGTTATTGTGCCATCTGCACCATCATCACCAAGGTATTTACTCCACGTCGCACCCAAGAAATTTGATTCTGTAAGTGTCGTAATTTCAACACTGCTTACTATTGTAGCCATATATTTAAGTAAGTTTGTCGGCGTTGTGCTGAAATCAGTGCCAATATCATCACTTGCGTAAGCTCTGTAAATGAAATTTGAAGTGCCATCTGTTCCTGAAACACTAGCAACTGCTGTGGCAACTGCGCTATTGATATATGCGGTTACCTCGGCCGAATTCAAATAATCCGGATCATTAACAACCGATTCCGGTGCATCATCTGGATACCAAACGCGGTTCCGAATGATAACGGGGAAAATATAGGAGAAGGTGGAGACGTCCTCAGTTGTATTACCAGCAATTTCGCCGTTTAGTTCTACTGTTTTGTTTGCCTCTACTGCGGTTTTTAAGCCTGCATAATTTGTGTTTGGAACTGTGGCAGTGATCAGCGTTCTAAGCGTTCCGTCATCCAACGCCTCGCCCTGCGCAATCACAACACCGGAAAGCAACAACATTTTAGGGTCTGTCTCGTGATCGTAATCGCCATCAAGAGCAAAAAAGTAGCTATCGGCTGATAATTCATCTATCGGATAAGCCGGCAGCTCGTCGGTGATACCGTCATTCAAAGCCTGACGCAAGTCAATTTCTAATGATATATTTGTGCCAAGTGGAATACTCGGCGGATCGGCAGAATTTCCACGCTCGTCAATCCATTCAGCAACTCCGCCGGTAATTTTCATTATTTTTTTAATTTTTTGCATTGATCATCTCCGCTATTTTTTGCCAATCTGGTTTAATATTTGTTCGTCTAAAGTTTTTTAACTCTCTCTCAAGTACCTTTTTTTGCGCTGAATTAGCAAAATAAATAGATTTCTGTAGTTGCCAAATTGACAGCCTCGCTGACGGCTCACGGATTGATAACTTTATGTTATTAATGTACTTGTTTAAGCAGTTTTTGCAACCCATTCTGTTTGCCTTTTACATCGTTAATTTTGAATAACTTCCAAAGCTTGAACCCGTTATTGTCGCATTCTCGCACTGCCGTATCCCGTCGGTAATCTCTTCGCGCTTTATTGGATTTTCTGTAACCGCCTGTTGTGCTCCGGATGCCGCCATTATTACAGAATTATTACAAGCGATTACGCCGTAGCTTTCGGATCTGCTTATGCCGGCAATCTCTCCCTCTGTCGGTGTATTAAGCGGGAAGACTCTCGATACTGATATGGCGCTAGTCTTTACCTTATCAAGTAGTATCGTATCACATAACGCCACCGGCGAAGCGTAAGAATAAGCGCTGATATCATATCCGGCAATCTTTTCAGGCTCGGTCTCTGTTGCCTCGGTGACTTCGCCTCCCTTTGAATTATAAGCAACTGCATTAGTGATAATCTCTGAGTTTGTCACTTCGCTAAGCGGGGATCTGAGTATCCCAAAAGTCTGCGATTTCGCCTCAGTGCTGGAATTTATGACAAGCTTAATTTTTATGCTGGTATTCTCAACGGTTGCTAATTCGCATTCTCGCAACCCCGTAGCGGTGCAAAAAATATTGTCTATTTTTCCATAAACGCCGTGATCGTTATTGCTTTTACCGTCACCACCGTCACCACCATGACAAATGCCATAATCCCATCCTCCGCCGCCTCCGCCGCCTCCGCCGTCACCATCTATCACAACACTATCCCACGGAATAACTTCTTCCTCTTCTTTAATTTCAATCGTTTCTTGCAAAACTCCAATACTTGCAACGTCCCCCACAACGACTTTTCCGTCAATAAGAAGACTGCAATTTTCAAACGCTAAATTTTTACAACTCTTAAAAACGTTAATTTCGCCTAATAGTCCCAACCGGTCATCTCCATCGTCGTTCCTTAAAATATTAACCATCTCCACAAAATGCAAGTCTTGAAATATAACGCCATGCAAATTTTGGAATAGGTTCCGTTCGATTATTTGCGTGTCTCCGGCTGATAATTCTAAATCTGTCTGTAAAGTTTCGGACTCGCCCCACGGTCGAATCACTAAGTTGCCTATATAATTTCTGTCATTTCCGTCAATCCCCGTCGCGTCATCGCTGTTTTCAGGGATTTCGCCCCTAACCCTTACGGTTATTTTATCACAACACAATGCCTGACAAGTGCATTCCAATTCATCATCGCCGAATAAAGTATCAAATGAATTGATCGGATTTGATTCGCTGCCATCGCCATCGGTTTCAGAAGATAAATCCATGTAGATATCGACATTTTTGTACAGCAGAAACTTACCGCCGTACATCCCGCCGGCTTGCGTCTTCGTTACTCTCATGAATTTAGCACGCTGTAATAACATTATTCACTCTCCCAGCATGGCCCCTGCCACCACATAATCGCCGTACCTGTCGTGTGATCTTGCGAAATACTAGCCTGTCCGTCGGTGTATGTTATTCGCCCTATTAACAAATATGCAAATTCAGTGATTGTCTCTGGTAATTCTGACGCCTCGATAAAATCAACCGTGCCGCCAGTGCCGTCTTGCAACGGTAAAGTATACCTCAAGAGGACGTATGTATCAGCGGACGCCGTGAATGAATGCGTTGCACAAGTATAAAAACTGCCGTTGATTTGAGCTATCCCAGCCTGCGAATCGTCGGAAGTATCTACTACTATATAGCCACCACCATCCTGCGCTTTGATCGTGAACATCCCATTATCTTTGGCAGCACTAGAACCGGAACCACCAGCGCCACCACGCATGACGGATATAACAGCACCGCTCGGGGTGTGCTTAACTGATATCGTCTTACCATCGCCCCTGATTTGCGTCGCCATAATCAAATCGTATAATTGACCAAACCAGTCAGTAGGTATTTTTTCCTTTGGTACAGGCCGTTTAATCATGAATACAGCTCCTCATCCCATCCAGTATCTGCGTAAATGTGCTCATTTGTTACAACCCATAGTCGTTCTTGCCGTTGTTGTGAACTGTTGTTGACCATCCAGTATTTATCATCTTTATGGTACCCAAAACAATAAACCGGTGCAGAAAGCCCGCCGATGTGGCGCAATTTCGCTGCTGCTTTTGCTCTCTTTTTGAAATACTCGGTAACTGTAACAACTGGCGCTGGGTAAGAATATGCCTGGACGCCTGGCTTTGTTCTTGTTTTATAAATTGACCACCCGTCTTGCGGTGTCTCTGAATCACTCCATTTTAAGTATTCTTGCAAAGCTGGCGCAATATATAGATTCGTTGCCGTTGTTGGGTCGATATCACCGGCAGTATAACCGTTTTTAATCCATAGATCATGATTCCAAATTGCCCTATAATTAGGTTTTGTTTCAAGAGCTTTTTCGAATGTGCTTGCACTGCAAGAATATTCAATGTCTCCATCCTCGTGCTTGTCATCTGCTGGGTTCTCTTGAAAAACCATTGTTAAAGTGGCGAATGCTTCTGCATTTTCTATGCTACTGGAATACAAATTGAAGTATCCACCCAGAGACTTATACTCTTCGTTGTGCTCATATTCGTCGAACAGATCTTCTGCGTCGTCCAACTTACACATCCATTTATGCGTAACCGTATCGCCTGAGATAGCCCCGTCACCTACTGTTGCTACAAAATTAACCATGATTCTCGCTCCTATGGAAAAACTAAACCGCCTGTGCGGGCTGAGTGCTCTAATACTGCCATTTTCTTATCCACCGATGAAAGTAAATCTGTTTGTTTTTTTATCGCCATGGCTGCATTAACTTGATCAGCTGTGCGCCCGCCACTATATCCACCGATTCGGCGTAAATTATCGACTGCTTCTTTACCGGTCGTAGAAGAAGAAACAGCCTTTGCTTCTCCGCTTGCGGTCGTGCCTGTCGCTTTAGCCATCGCTTTTTGTGTCTCTTTTAGTTTGACCTCTGCAACGTCTTTTGCCGATGCTTTCGATTTTGCAAGATTTCTAGCTTTAGTGTCTCTTGTTGTTTTTGTCTCGAGCCTTGTTTTTTCAGCCTCTAATTGAGCGGCAGCGTCAACCTCTTTTTTCATCGCTGCTTTTTTTGCCATGTCATCTTTTATCTTTTGACGGTCTATTGGGGCGGTGCTCATCGCCAATTCTGATGGACGCTTAAATAATTTGTCACCAATCCCCCGATGATCTTTTCCCCTTAATTCAGGAGCGAACAAATCACCCACTAAATTTAAGCCTATCCTAGTAATTTTCTTTGTTATGCCTTCTTTTTTATCTTGCTTTTCAGCCTCGCTAGTGATCCCAAGCGCCTTCATTTTTTTAGAGCCGATTATCATATTTTCAAAAGCTTTTGAAATCTCAGAAATTTGGCTCATAAACCCTGAATTTACAGCTAAACTTTTAAGCGAAACTGACATATTAGAAACGGCGTCTTTGTAATCCTCTGCTGCCTTGATTTGATCAGCGTCAATAATCGAGCCCATCCCCTGCAATTCCTTGCCTAAGGCGATATGACTCCCCATAAAATTGTTTAATTTTGCAAAGTTTTTACCCAATAAATCAGCCGACGCGCCATCTTTTAAAGATGCGTCTGTCATTGAATTTAGACGGTTTGTGACCTCATCAAAAAGTTGTTCTGGGTTGAGCTTTTTAATGTCTTTTATTGACATCCCAATCGCGGCGAAAGACTCAATCCCAGTAAGATCCCCAGCCACTGCTTGACCTGCTAATTTTTTTAGTTTTGTAAATGCGGTGGTAACGGAACCAAGTTCTGTGCCAGTGCGGTCTGCTGCGAACTGCATCTTCTGGAAATAATCAGTGCTAACACCTAAATTTGCTGATGTCTTGCCGATGTCATCAAGCCCGTCAATAAGTTTTTTAACTCCAGCCACTGCGGCAGTTGCCCCAAGCCCAACGCCAAGCATTCCCATGCCGGAACCAAGTACGCTACCAACTTTGCTGAATGCTCCTTTAATACCAGCGCCAACACTACGGGAGTGCTTCAAGACGTTGTTCATGCCACGTTTGGCACTTGCCCAGTTTGCTTTTATGTTAATTATCATTTTGTAATGCTTCCCATTCTGCTAATATTTCAAGACGAGCATCCACTTGCTCTTTACTCGGCTCATATTTTTTAGGATACTTTCTCTGCCACGGATGAAGCTCCCCGCGTTCCTCACGTTCTTTCGCTGCTGCCATCTCTTTCGCCATAACTTCAATGTCCGGTTTACGGCAAACGCCATCCATGCCCTCATATTTAGCATTTGCTGCAATCATGTGCCCAACCGCTAAGAACGACGTCCGCCACATGATTTGGTTAAAATCTCCACCGCCTGAACGTGAAACAATCATGCAATTACTTGCTAAATATTCTGCATCAAACCAAAAAGGTTTGTTATTTTCTTTCCCTGCCGGTAACATATCAAATCCTTCGCAAGGAATAGATAAGACCCAATCAACGATCTTCTCGTAGTTGTCCGCGATGTCGTTCTTGTGTTTGCGCCAAAACTGCAGCCCTTTTTTGTCAAATTTTGAACCGCCTGCAAGCTCGTCCTGAATAAATGGAAGACTTTTTTCACCCTCAGTCAAAACAAACAACGCCTTTGCTACATCAATTCCAGCACATGATCCCGGCGATGTAAAGAACTTCGATGTGTAGAGTTCCAATAACGTAAAATAACACCCAAATGGCGGCGGCAATTTCATCCTGCCAAAACGAGCAGAGACGCCCAACATCTGAAGCGCCTCTGTTTCGTAATCAACCTTCTTAATTGGTATGAACCATTTAGGTATTTTTAACATTTCAAACCTTTACGCTACTGGTGCTGCTAATGCCGAAACTTTGGTAATGCTTACCGACTGCCATTCATTGTTTTTCTCAGTCAACGAATGCTTTGTAACAATACCAGTTATTCCGCTTTGCCCATTCAGCGCCTCGTTCGTTAATTCTGTGGTTTCAGCTGGAAGGAAATACTCTTCTGTGGTTTCCTTTTTCCCTCCGTATGTTGCCATACCAACAATATCGCCTGCTTTGTTCGTCATCTCGCCGACTTCAACTGTGTTATCTTCGGTGAAACTCTGTGAATTTACTTGTGTGCCTTGATTTATTCCGAATGCCATTTTTGGCCTCCTTACATTTTATATTTTTCCAGCCCGTCAATTTTCTTTTTATATGATCCGATCATTCGATCCGTTGCTTTAGACAACGCCATTGATGCCGCATTCGGCGATGTTTTAGCGATGTACTTGATCAAGTTCTCAACAATTATCTCGTGATCTTGCCCTGAATGCTTTTCTTTGACTCGCGGTTGCTGCGTGCCTGTAGACGCATCATGGTATCCATTACCAGTGGGAAGGGAATTAAGAGCCTTCAACCATCCAGCTTTAGCGGCGCCCGCAAATGGGATTTTGCTAAATGATGCCTCTTTGTCATACTTCTTTGTCGCCGTCGACGTGTATGGCATGTATGCCCATTGATGTCTTTTTTTGTCCCAGTACTTCCACGCCTTTGTTACCTTGCGGATATTTTCAGCGGTCTGTTTGAACTCAGACTCGAAATATTTCCCTGTGGTATCATCCACATATACCGGCACATCTGGCTTATATTTCACAATCGGACGATACTTGTATTTGACCTGTAACTTTGAAGGCTTTTGAGTCTTGCCCGGCTCTGTCTCTTTTGCTGCGCTCTGAACTGCGAAAATCATCCCCTGACGTAGAATACTGGCGCTAGATTTCTTAACTTCGGAACCTACTTTGTCAAGCACTGCACGCATTTTGTCAAATTCAATTTTAGGAATTTCTGCGGATATATTCATATCGTAATAAACTCCAAAACTATGTGTCCTAAATACTGCCCCGTCTCGCGATACCTCAAATCTGATCCCATGACGTCGATTTCGAACCCATCGCAAGTTATCCCCGCTAAATTTGGAAGCTGTTTGAGATAAAAAAGTTCTGAAATAGCCTCCATCTGGTCGTTGTATTTCTCGAAATACGCGTCTTTTTCGCCCTCTTTAATCTTGACAATCAGCGTTATTTCAGTTTTTACGCGCCGTGAAACTCGGTTTCTGTCTTCCGCTGTGCCGTACTGCGTCGGCGTAACAAAAAGAGCTGAAACAATATCGCTCGCCATCTCAAAATTAGGTGTATACTCCAATTTCACATCGCTGTATCCAGCTGACTGCAATACTGCTACAACGCCATTCGCTGCGTCTGTTGTTTTGCTCATGCTGTGCCGTCCTTCTTCGTAGAAATACGAATGCTTACACCGTGATTGTCCGCATTACGCCAACACGGCGAACCGGATTTGCTACTCAAGCGGTATTTATTACCATTCCAAACGATATAATTTCCTAATTTAGGTACAATTATATCGCTTGGCATGATAAAATCAACACTTCTAATCTCGGTTATTCCGTTGCCGTAATCGTCCATTTCACTTGCTGTCGAAAATCCTACGCGCGCTTTTAAGTCTATCGCGCCATTATCGCCGACGTAGGTTATGTCTTCTGACATAAAATTGGTTCTAATGTCACGTAGTGTCTCCATTGCATCGCGTAAGATGTTCATTTACAAGCTCCTATGTTATTCCAACACGCCGTTCGCTTTGAGCAGGACAATTAACGCTGCAAGGTCTGCGGCATTGTTCGAACAATTTGTATAGTTCGCACCAATGGCGGCCGCGATTAATGCCGGCTGGCCTGTGTAGGTCGTCCCAGTGATACCGTCGGTCGTAGGCTCTGTAAGTGCTGTAGGTGTCGGCGCAGTCCCTGGAACAATAGCAGAAAATTCACCGATGTTTACCGCATCAAGTAAGCCCCAAGATTCATCCCCGTCGGCCGCAGCAACGTTGATTGAGCGCCCGATGTAATTGCCATTAACTGCAACGGAACTCACTTTATCTGTAGAGCTGTCGTAGTAAAGCAACGCGCCATATGCAATAGCCGCGGACGCTGTGAATCGGAACGCTCCAACCACCGCAAGAGCTCCTAAAGTATTAGCAGGAATTGGGCTTAATGCGACCCCGTAAAAATTGGAACCTAATTTAACCACTGCGCCAGCTGCGACATCTGCGATTGGTGTATAATCTACATTTTCGCCTCGTTGTAAAGGTGTAGCCATGATATTCTCCTTATAATTTTGAAATTTACCGGGCTGACAATCAACCCGGATTTGTTGTTAATTTTCGACTAATCAGACTGACATCTTAACGCCGGCCTTAGGATCTTGTTTCTTTACGCCCCAATCGAGATATGCGCGGTATAGAATACCAAGCGTATTAAATTGAGCGGCAGAACTTTCGACAAATGGCGTTTCGCGGCCATCCAAGAATACTGCTTCGATTGCAGGACAATCAAGCGGATCAGCAAGCAAGTAGTAAGCAGTCGGACTTGAACCGGAAATTTTCGAGTTGCTCAAATAATTTGTGGCAACAGGCTCGAACTTCCCAGCATGCGGATTGCTTACAGGCGCAACGGCCTTCGCACTCCCAACACCAACAACACCCAACTGAGTGTCTTTGTACAACTGCGTTGCCAAGGTTTCAAGACCTCGAGATGTTAACAAGATAGCAGGCTCGATACCAGTTTCGTCGCCATCTGCTGCGGTGATTGCGTAGAATAACGCTTTAGCTTCATCAATACCGGTGACACTCAACGCGGTTGCGCTCGTCTTAATATTGTTGTTCGCGCTGGAAAAGAATGCAGCGTTGTCAAGGAATTCTGTCCAGAACCACTTGTTGAAGGAATTACCAGCCAAACGGCCAAAACCAAACGGTACGCTATTCAACGCGCCCATATCATCATCAATGATATTTTTACGAGTGAGCCCGATTATTTTACCAAATGTTTCAGCCTGATTGCTGTATGATTCGTCGCTCAATGACGCATGTTTAAGTTCGCCATCCGGCCCTACTTTTTCAAATCCGCCTGACATATTCAAGCGGTAAGAATTGATTTGTTTAAAATCATTTACAGGGGTTCTTTTTGCAATCTTACGCCAAGCCTGATCCACGTGAGTAAATCCTTCAAGCATTCGCTTGTTGTAAACATCTGCAAGGATTCCAGTTAAAGAAACGTTGGAAAACTGTGCATGGATAGCCATGTCTGTGGCTTCATGCCAGTTACTTCCATCGATTACGTGCCCTGTAAATCCATTTAACAACGCTGCCTCAAGGATAAGACGTTTGGGGCCACATCCACTGCGGAAACGTTTCTGTGCTAAATCAACTGATGCCTCGCTTGTGGACGCAATTACAGTCTCAGGCCTAATTCCTGCTGTAAGCATCGTGGCGGCTTTAATTGTTTCTCCGGCAGTGGTGTTACTTCCTGCAATAGAAAAAGACGGCATAACTGGACGAGCTTCACGCATCGCTTTGAGTAATGCGGTGTTACTATCTGCAACACTCCAATTTTCTATAACCGCCTGCGCCTTGAGTTCTGGAAAGTCACTTCCGAACGCTGCTTGAATAGAAGCCACGCGTTGCATATTTTCAGTGTTTTTCTTTGCAAGAGCAGCCTGTACAAGTGCATCGATATCAACGTTTGCCGATGCTTGAACTTGAGTTTTTCCGTATTCTGTAGGCGCTGGAGTATCAAGTTTTCGTAATTCGGTTTCTTCTGCCTTGATAGAGCTTTTAACCGATGTGAGGTGTGCCAGAATGGCTTTTTCGTCAACTTCGCCAAGCTTGTATTTGGCCAAGATGTAACGTTTTAATTCTTCGTTCATAACATTCTCCTGAGTTTGTGGAACATCTTGTCCCGCTTTTGTGTATTTCGCTGCGATTTCCATATGTGTATTAAGATTAGCGCCCAGCGCTACAGTACTAATCTCACGTAAAACCCGATTATGACAAATTAACGCTGGACCCGTAACCGTCCGCCCGTTAACTACTGCCGTGTTCCCTGCAAAAATCTCTTCTGTGTCGCCTGCGTCTGCTCCGATTGATACTTGCCAAGGGGTTTTTTTGCCTTCCTTGATTATGCCCGCTGCAAGTGGTTTCTCGGCATCCAGTTCACCGGTAAAAGAAAGCTGATGGCCTTCATTCGTAACCCTCGCAACGCCCAGCCGAAATTCTGGTGAGTATATGTGGTTATACATAATCGGAATCTGCGCGGCGATTGTTAATGTATCTAAATCTAAATAAACAGGGGATCCACTCCAGTCCTGAGTAAAGCTTCCTCCTGTATAAGCAACGCCGGACGCCTTTCCATCGCTAAATGTAGAACTTTCAGCGGCTAAAATCAGCTGCTTCGATGCTGTATTCGCGGCTCTGATCTTTGGTTTTGTCATTGTTTACCCTCTATTTTTAATATTCATAATCTGACTCTGTTGTTTTCGGAGGTAGCCCCATTTCTTTCCGTTTCCTAATCTCTCGGAACTCTTCTTTAAGTCGCTGGTCTTGAACGTCTTCCCAGTCTCTGCCCTGCGATGCGCATTCAATAGCCAGATTTGTTGACTTGTTATCAAGCCGTTGCTTCTGCGCATTTGCCTCAACCAGCGGATTAACGTGTCCAGTTCCATCCCAGAACCAGCTTAAAACGAGATAGTCATCACGTCTATACTTAATCTGCTGCGGCCAATACTCACGGAACCAAAGTTTCATAATTTTAGCCAACGCAATATTAGCGATATCGGCCTGCTCGATTGTCAAATATTTCTTGTAAGCCTGAAAATCAAGTTGCCCTGATGCGTAATTATAGCTTGAAGAGTCTCCTAGTGCTGCATTCTTTGGCAAGTTCAGCGTCTGCCCTGAGTCAATTTTTACTTGCTCAGCAAAGCTGTTTTGCGATTCAAGCGGGTTGTTCGTCATGTGATCTTTGAGGTTGTAGCCCCTCGGCAAGGCTGCATATCCATCACGCGGAAGGCTGAAAGGCTCAAAAGCATCTTGACCAAGCGCATCCGGCTCTATTTCGTCCGCTAATTCATTTGTTTGAATCACACCGGCAATATTTGCGGAAGACTCCATTTTTTTAATCATCGCAAGGGTGTATCGGCGGAGCATCGCGAATGCTGGCAAAGCTGATGTAAGCATTGAAACACCCCTGTGCTGTTCTGGACGCTCTTCGCTAAATAAATGGATCATGTAATCGGCAGGAACGCGCTTCCCCTCAACGGAGAAATCGTTACCGCCCGGATGTGGCATGACGTTATATTCTATTGGATTTCCAATTTCATCATAAAAAATTCCGTCAACTTCGTCATCATTGCTCATTGTTTGGTAATCGCCACGGATTCGGTCAGCCTCAAGGACTCTGATATCAAGCTTAATTTTAGTGTTTAGCTTTTTGTTATAAATTAACATTAAGAATGCTTCACCGTCTCGAGCTTCAGCCATTACCGCAATCCGCAATTTACGCCCCAAATTTATTTCTTTTGACCACGCCAAAAAATCAGCCTCGATGTCATGGTTCATGATTTGATTTTCAGAAGATAGTTGAAGGCGTGGGCCCGTGCCAATGACATCATTCGCGTGTTTGCTTATCATCCCACGGAGCGATGAATTGTTGGCACTCTCGTATCTCGCACGACGTCGAATAATTGAGCGCACCGTTGGCGATGCTTCTGTATCAGCGTCGTATCCTGTAGCCATTGACCAATGCGCAGCATTTTCTTTCGTGGTTTGCGCTGCGTCAAATCTTGCTAACATAGGCGATGCTGATCTCGTAACCTTTTTAGACTTATTAAAAAATCTTTTGAAAAATGTCATACAGCAGAATTTCCAATTGGTTTAAACATCGCAATTTTGCTGCCAACTCGGTGCCCTTTTCTAGGCAATGCAGCGGTTGCCTCAAGGACATCTGATAAAGGATATTGGCTGGCACTTTCGCCGTCTGCTGATATGCTTTTCGGCTTTGCCATAGCTTCGGTAATAATTTCAGTGGTCGTTTTATCTGCCATTTTAAGCCCCTATTATATATAATATTACATACTGTCTATATATTATATACACATTTAATGCGTAAATGTTCCACTATTTGCGAAAATAATGTCATATTTTTGCATTTTCTTTATATAAATGTAATGATATCTTTAAAATAAAAAAAATCCCGCCGAAATTAATCAGCGGGATTTGCGTGGTTGTGTTACATCTGCGGGATATATGCCGGCAGATTTACAACTCGACGCGGTTTCTTCGCGATTGGTTTTGTCTCATTCAGTGTAATCCCGTCAATGCTTGCCGCAACTAAACAACCAACCAGCGCATCAAACCAATGATTATCTGGCCGTCCTGCTCGGGTCTTCCATACGTCAACCCTACGCCCCTGCCCTGATGTCGGAGTGAAGTATTCCGCGCATAAGTGCATGAATAATAGATTGTGCTGATATGGATCTGTGCCGAATATACTCAAACACCCGGGATCGCCTTCCGATGTTATGAGTCTTTGAAGTGTCGCTGTCTTCCAAAAGTTAGTGTCGTAGACGCAAAAACGAACCGTCCTTTTTTGTTTATTACTTGATATATACCACTCAAGCCCCATTTTTTCGTGACGTTCCCGCTTGCGTTCTGATATCGGCTTTTGATTTGCAAGGATTCCGCGCCCGTGGCATGGTGTTAAAATATTAGAATATACAGACTGCCGGCAGAACTGATATACAACAGGCGTCTCAGGACCCCAATTCGCATCTATATGGCAACGCGCGATGTTCAGGACGGACCCATCTTCGCGGATATACTCACGACCTAGTGCCATTGTTGTTAAATCTGACAACGCCGCGTAGATTCTTGCGGATCTTCCCATGTCCTTATATTCTGTTTCCATGGTATAACGCGCTTCGTTCATTGAGAATTCTTTTGTCTTCTGCTTCGGCCAAGTGCCATAATCAATAATCGAGCCCGAAAAGCCTTCACCGAATGCGCAGATTTCCCAGTATAATAGTTTGTCATGAACATCGATGAACATGACAACGCTGGAACAGGCAAGCGGTACCGTGAGCCGTGGAAGATTATTAAGCTTCAGGATTAGCGCGTCCTTCGTAAGCTGTTTCGTTTCGTCCTGCTTACTCTCTGGTGAATTTTGATACTCGCTGAAAAATACTTTGCGATTCT
>Ga0172378_10003600_pt1 | contig 14568 bp, 12 predicted proteins | sample GrowelOW332metaG_FD_119755 | JGI IMG/M metagenome (GOLD analysis project Ga0172378, IMG submission 119755) | Groundwater microbial communities from an aquifer near a municipal landfill in Southern Ontario, Canada - Pumphouse #3_1 metaG | ecosystem: Environmental > Aquatic > Deep subsurface >... | reverse complement strand
GGGCCAATTGGTTGTGCGGTAGATTTTGTGTGTAGGCTTCTTCATTTGAAAATTATATCGCTGAAAAACCCTTTACAGATAGGTTTGTGCAACAAAGCCGTTTATTGTTCGATCACAGGTTTTGGACAAACAGGCTTACGCGCCGGTGAACCGGGATATGACTTTATTATCCAAGGCATGGGTGGAATGATGAGTGTCACAGGTGAACGTGATGATTTACCCGGAGGTGGGCCACAGAAGGCAGGTGTGGCATTTTCAGATTTAACTACCGGCTTATATGCTGCTATTGCCATTCAGGCTGCATTGCTTTCAAGAGTGAATACTGGTGAAGGTCAGTATATTGATATGGCGCTTCTAGACACTCAAGTTGCTTCTCTTTCGGTATTAGCCATGAATTATTTGACGTCAGAAAAAATACCGGGCCGTTTAGGGAATGCACATGCCAATATTGTCCCGTACCAAGTTTTTAAAGCGATGCAAGGTGAATTTATTATCGCATGCGGTAATGATCAGCAGTTTCAGATGTTATGTAATAGTATCGGCCTACCAGAACTTTGTCAAAATCCAAAATTTGTAAAAAATGAGGGGCGTGTAAATCATCGTGAAGAAATTACTGAGTTATTACAGCAGCATTTTATGACTCAACCCGCAAAGTATTGGGTCGAACGTATACAGGCAGTAAAGGTTCCAGTTGGTATGATTAATAATTTACAACAAGCACTAGAAGAAGAGCAGGTCATATCTCGTCAAATGCTAGTAAGTATGAAGCATCCATTACGTTGTGATTATCTTTCAATTGGGTCACCCATCAAACTGTCGAAAACCCCTGTACAATATCTTAAAGCTCCGCCTTATTTGGGGGAGGACACAGACATAATTTTAAAACGATTTATTTCTACTGATGAGTTGAAAGCTTTAAAGGATCAAAAAGTAATTCAGCAAGGTTGAAAAAAAGAGGCACAGTCTGTGCCTCTTTAATACTTGAGCTTTAGTCGCAGAAAATGGCAAATTCATCGACAGCAACACGTGGAGTATGCAATTGATTGACCACTTGGTCTGGGTCGGCATAACCAAGTGCAATAGCGCAAACTAATTCTTCGTCTTCCGGTATACCCAGTACGTCTGCAACCACCTGATGAAAAGGATTCCATGCGGCTTGTGGACAACTGTCAATTCCACGGGCTTTGGCAGCAATCATTACATTTTGGATCATCATTGCAATATCCATTTTTGAACCTGTTTCTAAAATAGTATTTGCAGTAAAGAATAAACCCACAGGTGCATCGAACAGCTGATAATTGCGTAAAAGTTGCTGTTGCATTTTATTTTGTTCACCTTTTTGAATACCCAATAGACCGTACAAGCTCCAACCATTTTCACGGCGGCGCTCAATAAATGGCGAAGTCCATTTTATAGGATAATATTTAAAGGTTTCTTGATATAGATCCGCATTTTCTGGATTGGAAAAAATTTCTTTTTGTGCTGCACAAACCTTCTGTATCAATGCTTCTCGTTTTTGTCCAGTGACCACATAAACTTTCCACGGTTGAATATTATTGCCTGATGGGGCACGACTAGATACCGTTAAAATGTCTTTGATCGTTTGAGTTGCAATTGGAGTCTTTTTAAAAGCGCGTACCGAATGTCTTGAATTAATGACTTGATCGACCAACGTATATTGCTGCATATAAATTCCCTTTAAGACTGATATTGTGATTTGAGTTAAACACCCAATTTTTAGTCAAAGCATGAAAGTTCACTAGATATAAAAAATAATTTTAATTCACGTCACTACTTAGTTGTTTAAGATCGATCTGTTTAAGACCCACATTTAACTTATTGAGTAAATGAATTAAGCTGGCTAAATCATCCAAAGCAAAGCCAGACATAGCTTGATGATAGAAATGAAAAAAATGCTCTTGAAGGTCTAGCCAGTTTTGTTGTCCTAATGGTGTTAGTGCTACATTTTTAGCCCGTTTATCTTCATCAGAGGTAACACGCTGTACACTGCCTTCTCGTTCTAAACGCTTTAATACATTGTCTAAACTTTGTCGGCTAATCCCTAAATATTCGGTTAAATCAGAAAATGACATACCTGCATCATTGAGTTGTGGGCGCGAAAGTGCACCCATTACTGCCCAGTGGACAGGTGAAATACCGAGTTCATTTAAACATTGGCGATCAAGGCTATTACCAACCTGAAATAATCGAAAAAATAGTCGATTATGAATCATATATAAAGATTGATCGTAAATCCCAAGTTTTGAATCAGACATAGTTCTTAAGCACATTTCTAATGATATTTGTAGCTAGTATATCGGCTTGAAATATTAGTACAACCCGAATCCTGTTTAAGCCAATGACTTTATAATTTGAATTTTTGGCTTATTCTGCTGAGTTAATTGGTATGCACATAACGATGCATAAATCCCACTTAAAAAGCCTGCCATACTTCTAGCTTTACTCGTCACCAAATTGTATTGACCTTTCAATAGACTGAATAACGTTTCTATTTTATTACGCTGTTTTAAGTGATATGTATCTGATGCACAGAGTTGAACAGACTGCATGTTTTTTCGATGATAGGTAATTAAATCAATACCTTGATGTTTTAATCTGCTTTTTAAATCTTGGCTAATATAGCCACGATCCGCATAAAGCTTTGCTTGTAAGCCCTCAACCAAATGCTCAACCATTTTTATGTCAGCCACATGTCCATTGGATAATGCAGAACAAACTATTTCTCCAAGTTGATTCATCACAACATGTAATTTACAGCCATAAAACCAGCCCATCGAGCTTTTACCGCGAGAAGCAATTCTGGCTAATGATTTATGGCGTTGAATCCGTTGATTTTTATAGACCGGCAAAGTGGTTGAATCAATCCATAAATATTGGCTCCGTTGACCTTTCATTAAGGCTACATGTAAAGCATGTAGTGCCAACTGATGCATATTAATGAGGTGAATCATCCGTTGGTAACACGGTAAATATTTGAATAAATATCTTTTATCTTGCTTCAACCATGTGAAAAATGCTTTGAAATTAGTGAAATGAGAGCATTTATACCAAATAGCAATAAAGGTGATTTCTGAAATACTCAAGTGAGCTGTTCGGGCTCTGGAGAAAAGATGGCTTTGCTTAAGGAATTGCCAATAAGTTGCTTCAAATTTAAGAAAGAAATCATCAATTACGCAGAATAATTCGGTACTATTAAACATAAGGACTAGAGCTTTAAGTTTTGTGTGGTAACTCAACTGATGGCTCTAGTCCTCTTATTTTTCAAGTCAATTTCTTATCCGCGATTCGGGTTAGTACAGCTATTTTTGAGAAAAATTCGCTGACCTTTTTTCTAAAAATGCCTGTATACCTTCAGCAGCATCAGCGCTTTGAATACACTCCACAAACAGGTCGGCTTCCAATTTAAGCCCTTGATCGATATTTAAATCGGATGCAGATTGAACGGCTTGCATTATTTGATGAATTGCAGCTGGAAATTGCATTGCCAATGAATCTAGATATTTTTTTGCGCTTGCAATCGGATCTTGCATTTCAATGATTTGATTCACTAAGCCAATGTTATAAGCGTCTTCCGCAGAAATAATTTTTCCGCTGACAACCATTTCAAGTGCTTTTGATACACCAATTAAACGTGGTAAACGCTGTGTTCCACCATAGCCTGGAATTAAACCGAGTTTTATTTCAGGAAGTCCAAGACCTGCCGCAGGGCTACATATTCGAAATGTACATGCCAAAGCCAATTCAAGTCCACCACCTAAAGCCATGCCATGAATACTAGCCAGTGTCGGAAATTTTAATTCGTTTATCTGTTGAAATAAGGTCTGACCGATTTGTATTTTATGCAAATGTTCTACGGGAGTTTTATTCAGTAATTCTGTGATATCTGCACCTGCGCAAAAGGCTTTTCCTTCACCGACAAAAATAGCTGCACGCAAGTTCAGTGCTGAAATTTCAGAGATAATTTCTTGCAATTTTTCAATCATTTCTGAATTTAGTGCATTTCGTACTTTAGGTCGATTTAATCGGATAATCGCAATGTTATTTTCATAGTGAAGTTTAGCTGGCATGTCTCATTTCCTTAATGAATTAGATTTATGAAAAGCATATGTTGAATCAAATATATGTCAATATATAAATATAAATAAAATAAAACACTAATATGTATTATGGTCTTATAATTAAAAATATGTAAATATATTGACATAAAAAAAATATTCATTAATCTGAAGTAGGTGTTTATTAAACAGGTTCGGTTTTTTGATTTCTGTTAGAAATCTCCAGAATGCAATCGGATGCGTATGGTTGGCAGAATGCTTAAAACAGTAATGGACTAAAACAACAATAACGATCAAGGAGTTGATTGATGAGTCAAGTCGATATGCAGAGTTTAGCGAGTGAAGCTAAATTCAACGGTTTTCATGCCAAAGTTTTAATGTGGTGCATGTTGATAATCATTATCGATGGTTATGATATTTCTGTTGCAGGTGCAGCTTTACCTTCAATTATGGAACAAATGAATGTAAGTGCTTCAACGGCTGGTTTTATGGCAAGTTCAGCACTATTTGGAATGATGATTGGAGCTATATTTTTTGGTGGTCTAGCCGATAAAATTGGTCGCCGTTTAACCATTGCCATTTGTGTATTTTTATTCAGTACTTTTACTGCGATAGCAGGTTTAACTGATGATCCAGTCACATTCAGTATCGTGCGTTTTATTGCAGGATTAGGCATTGGCGGTGTAATGCCGAATGTGGTTGCGCAAATGACTGAATATTCACCAAAGAAAGTACGTAATGTCATGACCTCATTAATGTTTTCGGGGTATGCCGTAGGCGGAATTTTAGCGGCACTTTTGGGTAAACAGTTTATTATGCAATATGGTTGGCAGGTGGTGTTCTATGCTGCAGGTGTACCGGTTGTTTTGCTGCCTTTTATTTTAAAATCTATGCCTGAATCTGTGGTTTATTTGGTGAAGCATAATAAACAAGCTGAACTGCGTAAGATTGCTGAGCAAATTGCACCGCAAGCACAATTCCCTGGGGATACGGTTTTTGTTAATGGTTCATCAAATAATAATTTAAAACCGACAGCAGGGCTGTTATTTAGTGATGGACGAGCTTTTAGTACGCTGATGTTTTGGGTGGCATTTTTTACCTGCCTGTTTATGGTTTATGCATTAAGCACTTGGCTCACTAAGTTAATGGCAATGTCAGGCTATTCATTGGGTTCTGCACTGACTTTTGTGGTCGCACTGAATATTGGCGCAATTATTGGTGCAGTGGGCGGTGGTTGGTTAGCAGATCGCTTCCACATTAAATGGGTATTGGTCATTATGTATGCTATAGGCAGTGCCTTTTTGTATTTAATGACTTTGCCTATGTCGACAACCATGCTGTATTTCATTATTGGGGTTGTAGGTGCTTGTTCAACAGGTGCGCAAATTGTTGCATATTCATATTGTGGTCAATTTTATCCAAGCGTTATTCGTTCAACGGGAATCGGTCTGGCATCTGGCGTAGGGCGTTTAGGTGCAATTGGAGCGCCGCTATTAATTGGTTTTATTGTTTCGCTAAATTTACCAATTCAGCAAAACTTCTTTGTGATTGCTTTGGCTGGTTTAATAGGTGCTGTAGCTTTATCTCTGATTAACCATAAGCGTGCAGATATGGCGCAAGTTCAGAGTAAAACCAATTTTAATTTAACAACTGAGGAAGTGTAAATGAAGGCTCTTGTTGCTGTAAAACGTGTGGTTGATGCCAACGTTAAAGTTCGCGTTAAGCCGGACAATAGTGGGGTTGACCTTACTAACGTTAAAATGTCAATTAACCCATTCTGTGAAATCGCAGTGGAAGAAGCGGTTCGTTTAAAAGAAAAAGGAACTGTTTCAGAAATCGTTGTTGTTTCTATTGGTCCTAAAGAGGCTCAAGAACAAATCCGTTCTTCTATGGCGCTTGGTGCTGACCGTGGTATCTTGGTTGAAGCAAATGATAACGAATTGGGTGCTTTAGAGGTTGCTAAAATTTTAAAAGGCATCGTAGAACAAGAACAACCAGAATTAGTCCTTCTTGGTAAACAAGCAATTGATGATGACTCTAACCAAGTTGGTCAGATGCTTGGTGCATTACTCGGTGCTGGACAAGGTACTTTTGCTTCAGTGGTTAAAGTTGAAGGTACGAAAGTACAAGTAACGCGTGAAATCGACGGTGGTTTACAAACTGTTGAATTGAACACTCCTGCAATTATCACAACAGATTTACGTTTGAATGAGCCACGTTATGCTGCTCTTCCAAACATTATGAAAGCGCGTAAAAAACCGCTGGACACTAAATCTCCTGCTGATTATGGCGTTTCTGCTTCAACTAAACTTAAAACAGTTAAAGTTGAGCCACCAGCAGAACGTAAAGCTGGTGTACAAGTGAAATCTGTAGATGAACTTGTTGAAAAACTTAAAAATGAAGCGAAAGTGATCTAATACAGAAGGATAAAAAATCATGAGTATTTTAGTTATCGCTGAGCACGACAATAAAGCACTTAACGGTGCAACACTAAATGTTGTAGCTGCAGCACAAAAAATCGGTGGTGATATCACTGTATTGGTTGCTGGTTCAGGCGTACAAGCTGTTGCTGACCAAGCAGCAAAAGTTGCAGGAGTAAGCAAAGTATTACTTGCTGACAATACTGCTTATGCAAACCAATTGGCTGAAAACGTTGCTGCTTTAGTTGCAGATTTGGGTAAGGGTTATAGTCATATCCTTGCTGCATCTACGACAACAGGTAAAAACGTACTTCCGCGTGCTGCTGCATTACTTGATTCAAGTATGATTACAGACATTATTGCGGTTGACGGTGCTAAAACTTTCAAGCGCCCTATCTATGCGGGTAATGCAATTGCAACTGTAGAATCTGCTGAAGCAATCGTAATCGCGACTGTTCGTGGTACTGCATTTGATGGCGTTGCTGCTGAAGGTGGTTCTGCTGCTGTTGAAGCTGTAGCTGATGTGAAAGATGCTGGTATTTCTAAGTTTATTTCTGAAGAAATCGTGAAATCAGAACGTCCAGAATTAACAGCTGCTCGTATCGTGGTTTCAGGTGGTCGAGGCGTAGGTTCTGGTGAGAACTATCACGCTGTACTTGATCCATTGGCTGACAAGTTAGGCGCTGCTCAAGGTGCATCACGTGCTGCTGTCGATGCTGGTTTCGTACCGAATGACATGCAAGTAGGTCAAACAGGTAAAATCGTTGCGCCTGATCTATACATCGCTGTAGGTATCTCTGGTGCGATTCAGCATTTAGCAGGTATGAAAGATTCTAAAGTGATCGTTGCGATTAACAAAGACGAAGAAGCACCAATCAATGCAGTTGCTGACTACTGGTTAGTGGGTGATTTGAATACTGTTGTTCCTGAATTGGTTTCTCGTATTTGACGATATTAGATGACCTAAATAAAAAGCCAGTCTGTATGAATACAGACTGGCTTTTTTAATGGATCGCTATGGAGTTAAGAAAACTGATTTGGGATGTATCAACTGAGGCGAAGCAAACCCAACAGGCAATAGGTTTTTTATTGAAGAGAATGTTTGACTGAATAAAAAAATATCTTTTTAAAGTGCGTTTAAAGCTTCTTGAATATTTTGAACCATATAGATCAGACGTGGCCCAATTTCATTTTCAAGCTTTTCTTGATTGACTAAATAGCTTGGCGCTCCACAGTTGAAGACCAATAAACCATGGATGGGATGTACCATTGGTACTGCAACTGAATTCACTTCTTTCTGCCATTCACTTAAAGACAAACAGTAGCCATAGTTTTGGTAATCATGAAATGAACGTTCTAATCCGCGCTTTATCATAGGCCAATCATCTTGATGGCGTTTAGCTAAAGCTTCCATAATGAAGTTGCGTTCAGTCTCTGGTAGCGCAGCCAAGCAAGCACGACCCATTGCGGTATTGTGTAGTGGAATGGTCGAGCCAATCGGGCGGCGCATGGTCAAATTCGATTCTGCCTGTACTACATCTAAATACAGCATATTTAAACGGTCGCGTGTTGCCATTGCGACAGGCGCCTGAGCATACTTTGCCATTTCTTCCATATAAGGACGAGCGTGGATACGTGCAGAAATATTTGAAAGGGAAGCATACCCGAGTGCTAATACACCTGTATCTAAGGTGTATTTTGTTGAATTGGGTAATTGTTTCAAATAACCCAAAGAAACTAAGGTATTGGTAATACGTGCAATGGTAGGTTTCGGTAAACCTGTTAATTGCGACAATTCTTGGTTGCCCAAAATTTGAGTTGTAGCGGTAAAACAACGCAGAATTTCCAAGCCACGTGCAAGGGACGCAATGAATTGCGGATTATTTTCGCGATGAATATGTGAAATTGGATCAAGGCGAATTTCATCTAAATTTATTTTTTTTTCTGTTTGCTCAAGAGCAATTTCATCTTGATGATTCATGATGTTCCATTTGTTTTTTAAATCAATACACAATGTATGATAACAATAAATTTCGCTATACAAAACTTTCTGAAGCTTTAAAGCCTAAGTTTCTGTATAGCGGAACCAATAAAAATTGTAATTTCACATATTTAATGCAATTTAACTTAGCTGTGTATTTTCAATGACCATCGCTAAACCTTGTCCAACTCCAATACATAGACTGATCACTGCATATTTTTTATTGCGGCGTTTTAACTCACGCGCCACAGTTAATGCAAGGCGTGCTCCCGAACAACCCAATGGATGACCAATCGCGATTGCACCACCATTTGGATTTACCCTTAGATCATCAAATGCAACATTTAAACCTTTCAGACAAGATAAAACTTGTGGTGCAAAGGCTTCATTAATTTCAATAATATTCATGTCATCAAGGCTGAGATTGGCACGCTTTAAGGCTTTATTAATCGCTTCAATTGGACCAGCACCCATAATACGAGGCTCAATACCCGAAGAAGCTGAAGCTAAAATTTTAGCCAGTGGTTGTAAGCCATATTTTTGTTTAACACTTTCGTTGCCAATGAGTAATGCTGCTGCGCCATCATTGACCCCAGATGCATTGCCAGCGGTGACTACACCGCCTTCAAATAAAGGTTTGAGTTTTTGTAATGCTTCAAAGTTTGATGAGGGGCGAGGATGTTCGTCTTCATCTACAATTTTCGGTGGTGCTTTACGACCTTGTGGTACTTCAATTGTCAAAATTTCATCTTTGAAGAAACCATCTTGTTTGGCTTGTTCATATTTGGCCTGAGAAGCTGCTGCAAAGCGATCTGAATCTTCACGGCTAATTCCAAAAGCTTCAGCGACATTGTCACCTGTTTCAGGCATAGAGTCATTACCATACATTTTTGTTAATGCCGGATTTGGAAAACGAGAGCCAATGGTGGTATCAAACATTTTTATATCTCGGCTATAAGCTGATTCAGCTTTGGCTAAAACATAGGGTGCACGTGACATACTTTCAACACCGCCAGCAATATATAGATTGCCTTCACCACAGTGAATTGCGCGAGCTGCATCAACAACAGCTGCTAAACCACTAGCACATAATCGATTGACAGTTTGACCAGCGACACTAACGGGCAGCTCTGCGAGTAATAAAGCATTGCGTGCTACATTTCGACAATCTTCACCCGCTTGATTGGTGCTACCCAAGATCACTTCTTCAATATCAGTGGCGTCAATACCCGTTTTTTGTACTAAAGATTTAATCACTTGTGCCACAAGATTATCTGGACGGATACTGGCAAGACTACCTGCATGGCGACCAATTGGCGTGCGTAAGCCATCGTAAATATATGCATTCATAACATTCTTTCCTTGAAGTTTTTTAATCTAAAAATTTAGCGTTGATAGTTGAGTGATAGATTCAGTTTGCAGCGTCTTTGTAACCACGGACTTGGTCTATAACGTGGGTCATGACTGATACTTGAAATACGCTCGAGAACTCTTAAAATCTTTTCTTTGCCGATTACATCGCCCCATTCAATCGGGCCAAATGGATAACCAAGTCCAAGTTTCACTGCGGCATTGATATCTTTAACTGTGGCAATTTTCTGTTGCGCCATATCGCAAGCCAAATTCACCACCATGGCAAGAACACGTTGTGAAACAAAGCCTAAGCTTTCTTCAATCACTATAGTTTCGGAGTTTGGCTGATTGAATAGATCCAGCGCAGCTTCAATCATTTTTGGCTGAGTCAGCAGGCTAGGCATTAACGTGCAGCATTGCTCAAAATTACCCAACATATCAATACAAACAACTTGTTCAGGATTGACGCCTAGACGTTGTGCGCTATGTGTTGCGTCATCGCCATAATTGGCAATTAGAATTAAATCTTCATTATTGGGCTGAGCATTGAGATTAATTTGAATCCCTTTTTGTGTTAAATAAGTGCTGAGTTTTTTATGATCATCATCAAATTCTGTACTAAGCCATACTGTTTTTAAATCATGACGATTTGCTGAGTACTTAGGAATAATTGCAATCTCTTGCTTGGCTTGATCAATGTATTTATAAAATCCTTCACCTGTTTTGCGGCCTAGTTTTTCCCCAATGAGCATTTGTTGTGTTAATACATTCGGGCGATAGCGTGGCTCTTGATAATATTGGTTGTAAATTGACAGCATGACAGGATGGGAGACATCTAAGCCAGTCAGATCCAGCAGTTCAAAAGGTCCCATCTTAAAACCTAAGGATTTTTTCAAAATGAGATCGATTTCAGTAACGGATGCAACATTTTCACTCAAAATTTTAAGTGCTTCTGTTCCATATGCACGACCTGCATGATTAATAATAAATCCCGGCGTATCTTTGGTACGTACGGGGCGATGTCCCATCTTGCGTGCGAGTTCAGAGAGTTGGTCAATAATTTTAGTGTTGGTATGCAGACCTTGAATGACTTCAACTACTTTCATCAATGGCACTGGATTGAAAAAGTGATAACCAACTACTCGATCTGGTTGCTGACATTGCGCTGCAATTTCAGTAATTGAAAGGGAAGATGTATTCGACGCTAAGATACATTCTGGACGAACAATAGCTTCGAGCTGTTTCATTAAACTTTGCTTGATGTCTAATTTTTCTATAATGGCCTCAATTACCAAATCACAGATATGCAATTCCTGAATATTTTCAACAATATGTAAATTCGCTAATGATTGTTCTAAGTCGGTTTGGGAAATTTTATTTTTTTCGACCAATCTGCTTAGGGTGGTATTGAGTTTGTCATATGCTTTTTTTGCAGCATCTTGCTGAGCATCGTATAAATAGACTTGATGATTGGATTGAATTGCAATTTGCACAATCCCAATGCCCATAATGCCTGCACCAATCACACCAATGTTGTTGATTAATCTGTCCATGTTTACCTCAATAAGCTGCTGTCCACAATGTTAAAGTAGAACGAGCTAACTCAATTTATTTACATTGAAAGTTTGGTTTGCGCTTCTCTAAAAATGCCGCCATGCCTTCTTTTTGATCTTCGGTACTAAATAGCAACTGGAAAGCTTTACGCTCAAGTGACAGTCCTCCGTTTAATGGCATATCTTCACTGAGTAATACCACTTCTTTAATTTGTTCAAGGGCAATAGCTGGCAGTTTGGCAATTTGTTGAGCCATTTTATATGCTGTATTTAAGGTCTCAGCATCGTCTGTAACTTGAGATACTAAGCCCATGGCAAACGCTTCTTCTGCGGAAACTAAACATCCTGTCATGATCATGCGCATGGCTTGAAACTTACCAACGGCACGCACTAAGCGCTGGGTGCCACCTGCACCAGGCATAATGCCGACTTTGATTTCTGGTTGACCAAATTGAGCATTTTGACCGGCAATAATTATGTCTGCATGCATGGCGAGTTCACATCCACCGCCCAGTGCAAAGCCGTTGACAGCGGCAATAATCGGCTTGGGGCAATTGGCAATCGTTTGCCAATAACGTTCAGTACGGCGTAAATACAGATCCATAGAACTGGCTTCCGCAAGCTCGGTTAAATCAGCACCCGCAGCAAAAACGTCATCACCACCTGTCAATACAATCACGCGAATATCATCATTATCCACTTGCTGAGCAACGGCTTCTGCAAGCAACTTGCGCACTTGGGTGTTCAGTGCATTTTTAGCTTCAGGACGGTTGATTTTTATAATTGCAATGGAAGGCAATGCATAGTCTATTTGAACAACTGAATTTTGGTTCATTTTTATAAAATTCCGCATAGAAAAACTTAATTTACAAAATAATTTAAGATAATTTTGCTCATTGTTCAATCAAAATACCAGTTAAAAATAAAATATTTCAAAAATAGGCTAAAATTTGTAACTAATTTTATAATTTAGAAGATTTTTAATTGTCACCACATAAAAATATTGATAATGTATTTCGCATAACGAAATTAAGTGATTATTTTGATAAATAAAGGAAGTCTAATCCTAAAAATGGACTAGGAGAAAAAATGATTCGTGATGAACAGATGTTAGAGCAGTTATTGTCGACACTACGTGATTTTGTACAAAATGAATTGCGTCCACTTGAACATGAAGTCGATGAAACTGATGCGATCCCTGAACATATAGTGCAGCAAATGCGAGAAATGGGTTTATTTGGCTTGACGATTCCAGAAGAGTTTGGCGGTCTGGGTATTACCATGGAAGAAGAGGTTCGAGTGGCATTTGAATTGGGTCATACCTCTGCTGCATTTCGTTCTTTAATTGGGACAAATAATGGTATTGGTTCAAGCGGTATTCTGATTGACGGTACAGAAGAGCAGAAACAAAAATACTTACCTCGCTATGCAAGCGGTGAAATTATTGGTTCTTTTTGTTTAACTGAACCAGATTCAGGTTCAGATGCGGCAGCGCTGAAAACTTCAGCCGTGAAAGACGGTGACTATTATGTGCTAAATGGTACGAAACGATTTATTACCAATGCACCTCGTGCACAAACTTTTACTGTTATGGCGCGTACAAATCCTGAAATTAAAGGTGCTGCAGGTATTTCAGCGTTCTTGGTTGAAGCAGGCACTGCAGGTTTGTCACTGGGTAAAATTGATAAGAAAATGGGACAGAAAGGTTCTTATACCTGTGATGTGATTTTCGATAATTGCCGTGTACATAAAGACCAATTGATTGGCGGTGTTGAAGGCATTGGCTTTAAAACTGCAATGAAAGTATTGGATAAAGGCCGCTTGCATATTGCTGCTTATAGCGCAGGTATGGCGGAACGGATGCTTGATGATGCGTTAAATTATGCCATTGAACGTAAACAATTTGGTCAACCTATTGCAAACTTTCAGTTGATCCAAGGAATGCTGGCAGACTCTAAAACTGAAATATATGCAGCCAAATGCATGGTTTTAGATGCAGCTCGTCGCCGTGATTTGGGCGAGAACATTAGTACAGAAGCGTCATGTTCAAAAATGTTTGCAACAGAAATGTGTGGCCGTGTAGCTGACCGCTGTTTACAGATTCATGGTGGTGCTGGTTATATCAGTGAATATTCTATTGAGCGTTTTTATCGTGATGTGCGCTTGTTCCGCTTGTATGAAGGCACAACCCAAATTCAGCAAATTATTATTGCACGTGACATGATTAAGTCAGCGACTGCTTAACACAATAAATGAAGGAAAAACAAAATGAAACCGACTAAATTCAACTGGAAAGATCCGTTTTTATTGGAACTGCAACTGACTGAAGAAGAGCGCATGATTCGAGACACTGCGCGTGCTTACTGCCAAGAACGTTTACAACCACGTGTGCTAGAACAATTCCGTCACGAACAAACCGATGCTTCAATTTTCCGTGAAATGGGAGAACTAGGTCTACTTGGTCCAACGATTCCAGAACAGTATGGTGGTGCGGGTTTGAACTATGTGAGCTATGGTTTGGTGGCTCGTGAAATTGAATATGTAGACTCGGGTTATCGCTCAATGGCGAGTGTGCAAAGTTCACTTGTTATGGTGCCGATTAACGAATTTGGCTCTGAAGAACAAAAGCAAAAGTACCTGCCAAAACTGGCAACTGGCGAATACATCGGCTGTTTTGGTCTAACCGAACCAGACCACGGTTCAGACCCAGGCAGTATGATTACACGTGCGAAAAAAGTAGATGGTGGCTATCGTTTAACGGGCGCAAAAATGTGGATTACCAACAGCCCGATTGCGGATGTATTTGTGGTTTGGGCTAAAGAAGTTTCGCAAGAAGGCAATGTCGGTGATATTCGTGGTTTCATTTTAGAAAAAGGATGGGAAGGGCTCTCTGCGCCAGCGATACACGGTAAAGTTGGGCTACGTGCTTCAATCACAGGTGAAATCGTTATGGATAATGTCTTTGTCCCAGAAGAAAATGCCTTTCCAGAAATTCGAGGTTTACGCGGTCCATTTACCTGTCTGAACAGTGCCCGTTATGGTATTGCATGGGGCGCAATGGGTGCAGCTGAGTTTTGCTGGCATACAGCCCATCAATACACGATGGATCGAAAACAGTTTGGTCGTCCATTGGCAGCGAATCAGTTGGTTCAAAAGAAACTAGCCGATATGCAAACTGAAATTGC